>Ga0209596_1000134_pt1 | contig 64564 bp, 59 predicted proteins | sample M_130807_MF_Meta_FD_187314 | JGI IMG/M metagenome (GOLD analysis project Ga0209596, IMG submission 187314) | Freshwater microbial communities from Lake Montjoie, Canada to study carbon cycling - M_130807_MF_MetaG (SPAdes) (version 2) | ecosystem: Environmental > Aquatic > Freshwater > Lake...
GCAAATGCTTCTGCAAGTAATTCTGGAAATGCTAATCCTTCTTATAGTACATCAGCTACTGGTACTACACAAACTAATGGAAATAATGCTACTGCTGCTACTAGCCCTTCTTCAGGTTGGACAAGTCAAAAGTTTAAAACACGTGAAGGTATTGTTACAACAACTGGTGTAGATTTAAATAAAGACCCTAGTGCGCTTTGGGAAGCATTTAGACAAAAATATACTCCTACTAATACTTCAAATCTACGTAAGGATGGTACATACGGAACTAAAGAAGTTCAAGAAAATCTTTATGATACTTATTTAGATACACCAGAAGGTTCTTTATGATACTTATTTAGATACACCAGAAGGTAGATCTGCTTTAAAAGATATGTGGAAAGAATATGGACTTAATATAGGTTCAGGTCAATTTGGTAGAGATAAACCTGTTTATAAAGAAATAAATGACAGAATATTAAAAGGAGAAGATGTAACTGATAGAGATTTAGAAGTTTTAAGAGGTAACTTTATAGATGATTTAAGAGGTAAAAGATTACCTAAAATGTTAGAAGATAAACCTGTACCAGGAAAAACTACTGAAATTCCTAAAACTCCACCTGAAGATAAAGGAGATGCAGTTGATCTAAAAGGTTTTAATGTACCAGCTACTAAAAAAGCAATTAATTATGACATTCCTGGTGCTAATTTTTATATACCACAATCATATGGCAGAAACCCAATAGGTTTACAATTAGCTCAAGCACAAACAATAAGACCAGCTAAGCTAAACATACAGCCAGAATTGAATGAATACAATAGAGGTATTAGAGGAGCTTTTAGAGGAACCCAAGGTAATACTTCAGTAGATGTAGCTCAACAAATGCAAGGACTAAATAACTTATATGGTGCTCAAAATAAACTATTTGGTCAAAAGTATAACTTTGATGAGCAATCAAGAGCAGGTGCAGATCAATTTAATGCACAAGCTATTATGAACACTGATGCTGCTAATATACAAAGAATTGGTGCTCAACAGGATGCTATTGGAAGAAGAGAAGGTATATTAGATACCCAAAGAAGAACAGACTTTCAAGCAGGTTTAGAAAACACTCAGAAAGAAAATGCTTATGGATTATCTAAACAATATATAGAAAGTACTTTTGGACCTTATTTAAATAATGAAGGTAAGTTAAATTTTGCTTATGACCCTGCTACTGGAGAAAAAATTAATAAAGATAAAGAAAAAACATATACTAGGGCAGAATGGGATAAAAAGATAGCTGATGAAAAAAAGGCAACTGGATCTCAAAGATATGGAGGCTCAGTAAAAAAGATTAAGTTAAAACTAAGAAAATAACTTATAAATTAATAAAATCAAGTGAAATTAGTTATATATTTGGATATGTAACTAATTTTGCTTATTATTGTAAACTGTAATAATTAAAAACAAATGCCAGGATTTTCCCAATATTCCCAAGTAGTCAAACCAGCTGAATACGTAGAGCCAGTATCTCTAGATTTACTAGCTAAAGGAACTATGTATAAAGAGCAGATGCTAGAAAAAAACTTAGAAGAAGTGAATAGTCTTGTATCTTATATGGACAATATCCCTTCTTTACAAGGTATTGATACTGAAAAAAAGAATGAAATATTAAACAATGTTAAACAACAAGCTTCTCAATTAAGCTACTCTGATTTAGCTAACCCATCTGTAGCTAATCAATTAAAAAGTTATATTACTTCTGTAACTAAGGATCCTGATATGCAAGGTATCATGCAAAGAGGTTACTCTTATGAAACTATGCTAAAGGACAAAAAAGATGTAGAAGCTAAAGGAGGGCAATATTTTAACTATGGTCTTAGACAAGCTCAAAAATATATGCAAGATGGTAAGTATCTTAGAGATACTACTTTTAGTAATTTAGGTGGAATTGCTCCTAACGAAGCAGATATTTTAAAGAAAGCTAAAGATCTTTGTGAAAAAAAGATTACAAGAGTTAAAGTTGGAAATCAATATGAATTAAAAACTCAATATGATCCTGAAGACTTAGCTGCAGCTATACAAACTGTATCTTCTGGTTACTCTAATTACAACCTATACCATAAGTTTCAATTTGATGGAACTACTGAAGGTACTGATTGGACTGAATATGCAAATAATCATTTTACTCCAATTATAAGTACAGCTAAGACAAACTTAGATTTAGCTAATGCAAACTATAGTAAAGCTACAAAAGAATCTGATAAAGCTTATTATAAAAAATATGCAGATTATTATAGCAATCAAATTAATGAATATTCTAAATTAATGAATAATCCAACAGCTACAGAAGAAATAAAACAAAAAGCTTTTAATGATTATCAAAATGAAATACTAAATAATCAAGTTTCTGCTATGGATGCTATCCAACAGAGTGAATTAAAAATGGATGATAATGTTAAAATGAAACTCCAGTTATCAAACTCATTAGCTTTAGAAGACCGAAGAGCTAAAAATGCCCAAGACTTAGCTATTTTAAGAGGAGAAATAAAATATAACGCAGAAGGAACTAATCCTGGAATTTTAAAATCAGACTTACATTTTTTACATAATATCATTAACCCTCTTGAGACAAAAACCCCAATGACTGTAAATCTTGGAGAACGTAATAAATATTATTGGACTAAAGAAGATATAAAAAATGATAAAAATATTATCATTAAACCAGAGGTAAAAGATCGAATGGATGAACCATCAGGAAAAAATGGTGAATGGTATTCTATAAAAGGGGTAGATCTTTTAAATAAATTAAATGGCACAGGTAATAAAGTATCAACTAGTTATAAGTATGATGAAGCTGGAAACCAAATAGGAGGTGGAACTGAAAGTACTACAGGTAAAAATTACAAATATTTATTTAAAGATAAAAATTCAGGTAAAGTAATAGCTTTAGTTTCAGTAAATGGTGTTGAAGGTTGGGAAACTATTGATAATGAAACAGTAGCTTCTGGTATTGACAAAGGTATATATGGAAATAGTAAAAACTTTGCCCCTATTAACAATGAAGTAGAAGATTTTAGAAGTGGATACACTAATAGTGCACCATCAATACCATCTGGAGGAGGTAATATGCCTTTTGTAGCAATTACAGAAAAGAATTTAGGTAATTATCTTAGTATAGATGAAATTAATGGAGCTATTGATAAAAACCCTAATTATACTGAAAATTATTTAACAAATAAGATAAATGAGATCAGAAAACAGTTTAATACTGAAGATCCAACTACAATAAAAAGCTACCTTAATGCAATTATTTCAAAATAACAACCTAAGAATTTATATAAAATAAAAATTATGGCTTTAACACCAGAAGAGATAAGTAAGATAGAACAAGTTAGAAAACAAAACTATCTAGCAAGTGTACAACAAGGATTTGAAAAATTCCTTCCTGGGAAAGGTGTGTCTGCACAAACAACTCCTACAAAAGTAAGTCCTGTAAAAACTGACACTGAAGAACCATCTATACTTCAAAAAATTATAACTGGATCTACTATGTTTTTAGGTACTGTTGGAATTAAACACTATCTTGGTGAAAAGCTTGGACTTTATGAAGAAGAACCAGTTGACTTTACTATAGAAAGTAAAAATGCAAGATATGCTGCTTTAAATAAATCAAAAGAACAAGAAGCCCTAGAACAAGAAGATATTTCTAAAAAACAAATAGAAAATACACGCGATATATATAACACTCAAAAAGGTTTTGTAACTTCTGATACTTATTTTGAAAATAATCCAGAATTTTCTGCTAAAAAAGCTTCAATTTACTCTACACCTGAAGGAGGGATTGTTAATCAAATAAACGCTTCTTTAGATGTAAATCGTAAACAACAATATGATGCCTTAGTTAATCAAGAAATAAATAATAATCTTACAAAATTAGGGTACACTTGGCATAGTGAAAAAAATGAAGTTTCACAACCATATCTTAAAAAAGATGAAGATTATGTACCAGATAATGAATGGTTAGAAAATAATAGAAAAATTGCTTTTAATTATACTAAACAACAAGAAAATGCTGGAGAAGAGCTTATAAATATATTTTATGACATGGATGCCATGAAACAATTTGGTCGTTTACCTGGATCTGCAGGTAAATGGGTTTCTGATAATATACCAGGTGTTAAGTTATTAGATACTCCTAAAACATACTCTTTTAAATCAAGGACTAGGGAAGAGTATAAAAAACAAAATGATCTTTTATTAAGTACTTATACAGCTCCATTAATAACACAAACTACAAAATCTGACAAGCTTAAAGCATTATCTGAAGTTGATTATGATAATCCAAACTCTTTTAATTTAATTTCAGATGAAACAAATGCTATAAATTCACTTATACCTAAAAATGATACAGAAAAACAAGATCAAAAATTAGGTTTTTTAAAAAGTGGTATTATACTTAACACTTATAGTAATCCTGCGTTTAGTGATGATGAGATTAATAAGTATGTTACATTACAAGGTAAAGATACTCCAGAGTCTCAAAAATATTATGCCTCTATGCTAGATTTAGAAATAAATTCTATGACAGATGGTATGAAAGTTTATAGATCAAATTTAGATCAGATATATAAAAATATTAATAATCTTCAAACAAATATTAATAAATACGGTTATCAAAAAGATTGGAAAGAACAATTAGATAAAAACATCTTATTAAAAGATAACTTAAAAAAGAATATTGATGCTAGGTATGATGCTTTAAATTATTGGAATCAAGAAAAAAATAGCTTATCTCTTTACAAAGACACTATTATTCAACAAAAAAGCCTGGACAAACTTTCTAGGATTTCTCCAGGAGAGAACGTACTGCTTGAATTTGGTCAACATTTATTTAACGTAGTACCTGCAGTAACAGGTGCACTTTCTAATATAGTTGTAAGTGCTACTTATAGTGATGCTGATAAAGAAAAGTTTGCTATGGATAAGTTAAGAAGTAGCGAAAACAGTGATATGTCTTTTGTTGGTGGTCTTATTTCTGGTAAAAAACTTGGGTCAGAACAAACAGCTGAAGGTTTAGTTTATGATGAAACAGCAGAAGATTGGATAATAGGAAGTAAAATAAATGCTTCTCCAATTGGACTTTATAATAAAAGAGGAGAAATAGATTTTTATATAAATCCTACTGCAATTACTTTTGCTACAGCTAAAGTAGCTTTTGATTCTTATATGATGGGAGGGGCTATGTTTGGAGCAAGTAAAGTTTTTGCTCCTATATACGAAGGTATTGCAGAAGCAAGAGTTGCTGGAGCTGCAGCTGCTTTAACAAAAACAGAATCACTTTTAAATACACTAAATTACGGCTCTAGAGCAGCTGCAACAAGTGTAGCAGAAACTTTTGTTGGTTCTATGGCTCCGTCTTATCTTATGTATGGAGATGAGATGCTAAAAGAAGAATTAAAGCAAGGGTTATCTTTTGACCAAGCTCTTGCAATAAGTAGTATAAGAGCTGGTATAGAAGGACTAACTGAAAGAATATTTCCTAATGACATGGCTTGGTATAAGCAGTTAGCTGGAAAAGGAGCTATTAAAACTTATGCAGAATTAACTGCAAAAAAAGGATATGCTGATTTAATTAATAGAGCTGTAGAACAAAGTCTTGGGAAAAGACTAACTTCTTATGCTTATAATCAAATATTTAAACCCGCAGTTCTCCCTTTATTAGAAGAAGGGTCAGAAGAAGTTATTGGATTAGGTCTTAATGAAATACCAAATCTAATGGCTAAAAAGATGAAGTATGACTACCAACCTTCAGAAGAATGGTCTCCTGAGGCTGCTATTAATGTAATGGTTTCAACTGCAGCTACAATGATACCAATGGGATATAACTCTGTGCGTACATCTATGAAAGAGTATTCTGGTAATCAAAAAGCAGCTCAATATGCTGTTGGACAAACTCCATCTCTTTATATTAAAGCTGTTGAAGATTTGTATGATAAAAAATCTATATCTAGAGAAGAAGCAGATAGAAGATTAAACTTTGTAGGTAAATTAGCTAATATTGCAAGTGGTATTGAAGAAGACTTAGCTTCTACAAAAGATATAGAAAAACTTACAGATGATCAAAAACAACAATTAGGTTATGAAGTATTTACTATACAAGCAGAAAAAGAAAATTTAAAAGGCCGTTTAATACAAGCTCCAACAGAAGAAGAAAAGCTTCAAATAGCTCAAATGTATGACAACCAAGAAGCTAAACTTTCTAAGTTATTAGAAAGAGGTCTTTTTAAGAATGATGCAGAAAGAGTAGAAAATGCTAAAAACAACACTGAGCATTACTTAAATGATTCAGCTATTAATACTAATACTAATAAAAAAGGGTTACTTGGTATAGCTGCTAGTCTAACAAAGTACGCTACTACTGAAACTGATAAAAGTTTAATTGATCTTTATAACAGTAAAGTAGAAAAGATTGAAAAAAGGGTTAAAGATATAGATGCAGGTATATTATCAGCAGAAGAATTAAAAATAAAACAAGCAGAAGAAGCTGAAAAAATAAAAAACGGAAATATAGTTACTATAAAAAGCAGAGATAAAAAAAATAATATAGTAGACAATAATTTAATTATTGGTAAAGAATACGTACTTGGAAGAACTCTACAAGTTAAAGATGGAAAAGTAATTTTTAACTACCCAGTATTTAAAGTAATTGGTAAAAATGAAGATGGTACAATTACAATACAAACAAAAAATTCAAAAGGAGAACTTATTCACAAAAACGTACCTACAGATTATTTATCTTCTTATAAAATAGCAAGTAAAGAAGCTATGGATAAATTACCTGCTGGAGATCCTGGTAAAATTTATCTTAAATGGGGAGATAGAAAAGTAAAGTATTATTTAGACTCAAAACAACAAATAAAGTCTAAAGTAATAGTAAAAGGAAGAGATAAAAATTTTGGAAAAGCATGGAAAGGATTTGTAAAAGGTATAGAAAAAGAAGGATACCTTTCTTATGAAAATGGTATACTTTATTTTAATTTTTTACATGAAGAAGAAGGTAAAGACGGTAAAATTACTGACGTACCTAAAAGATTACCTTTAGATAAAGAAAGTGCTAAAAAAATAAAAGGAGTGTCTAAGAAATTTGGAAGTGTTATAAAAGCTAACCCAGGCCCAAATCAATCTGAAGAAATGACTTCAGAAGACTTTGAAAAATATCACTTAGGAGATGATCTTGATAGAGATCAATTAGAAAAAGAGTTAGATGAAATAGATAATGCAGAACTTGAAAGACAAAGAGAAGAAAGTAAAAATACATTTTATAAAGTATTTGAAAATTACCTTTTAAAACTAAGAGGGCCTTTAACAAAATTAGAAAATAAATTAAGTTCTTTTAAAGATAAAATAGAAACTTTAACACAAAATATAGAACTTTTAAATAAAATAGAAAAAGTCAGTACTGCAAATAAAGAAGAATTAGAAAAGATTTTTACTACTAGAGCAGAAAAAATTATAATATCTAAGTTATTTTCTAAAATTGATTTAAAGAAAAAAAATCTTCAAAAAAGAAATGATTTGTTAAAAAATGAAGTTGATTCATTAAAAAAGCAAGTTGAAGAATTACCAAATACAATAGAGGCTTTATCAGAAAAAGCTGTAAGAAAAAGAGAACAATTAAATAATACATTAACTAAAAAGAAAGAAGAGCTTTCAAAAAAGGAAGAAGATCTTTTAAAAAATGAAGAAGAACTTAATAACTTAGAAGAAAACTTAACTGAAGAAGAAGAAAAAACAGCATTACTTTTTTTAGTTGGTCAAAAAATACAACAAAGTGCAGAAGAATTAGAAAAAGCTAAAGAAGAAGTAAAACAAATTTCTTCTGACATTGAAGTAGAAAATGAAATGCTTAAAGAACAAGAAGAAGAGTTTAAGTCTTTATTTGATGACGAAGATGAAGAGTCAGGTAAAGATTCTTATGAAGTATTATCTGAAAGAAAACAATTAATTAGTGATGGTTTAGCAGCAAATAAATCATTATTAAAAACATTAAACAATAACTTAAATAAAGTTAATGCTCTTTTAGAAATAGCATCACAAGGTATTAAAAAGTTAATAGACCAATTTATTAGTAAATTCCCTGGGTTAACAGAAATACCTGCTATTTCATCTATTAAAGAAGATGATCCAGAAAAATTTAAAAAAGCTGTCCTAGCTTATAATAAAAAAATGGAAGAAGCTATAAAACAAGCTGATGAAAAATTTGATTATGAAATTTTAGTAATAGACTCTGAAGACTTAAAGAAAAAAATTGAAGAAACTACTCTTGCTATTGAACAAGCACAAAAAGAAGTTAAAGAATTAGGTGATTTATTAAAAAAACTAAAAACAGAAAAAGAGAAGTTAGATAAACAAAACAATATATTAAAAAAACAACAAATATTAAAGGCAATTTTAGGGGAGTCTGTAGCAGAGTCTTCTGAAAGTGGTGTAGATGACACAAAAGAAACAGAAAAAACAGAATCTACTGAAAAAGAATCTAGTAAAAAAAGTATTTTTCAGTGGTTTTCTTCTACTATTTCTGGAAAAGCTGCCCCTATAAATTCTACTATAGCTGAAAAAAAAGCAGTTTATGAAGAGTTTTGGAATGAGTCTAAAAATAATTTTGCAAATAGAAGACTACATTATTTTTTAAATAATATAGAAAACAACGAAGACATTCAACTTTTATTTGTAACTGCTAAATCATTATCTAGTGACCCAAAAAATAAAACACTATTAGGTTTAAAAGAAGTTATATATTCTAAGGATGGTGTTTATGATCCTAATGACATTAAAGTTATTTTTGTTAAAATAGTTAATGGTCAAAGAAAGTTTATAGATGTTAAAGGAGGTATTTTAGAAGGTGATAAGATAAATGCAGATAATGTAGTTTACACTTCTTTACCTAGTGAAGATACAGCTTCTAAAATTACATGGTCCAATGGAGAAAGGTCTGTAAGAGATAAAGATTTAGAAGGGCTTGAAGAAGAAGACAGAACTGAGTTTATTAATGAGACTAAAAAGTCTTTTATAGCTTTAAGAAATCAAGTTTTAGCTTCTTCAGAACCTATGGATTTTACAATAGATAGTATTTCTAATGGTATTGCAAATAAAAAAGAAGGTGTTGTATTAGAAGATAGTACTATAAAGTTTCAAAGAACCCCAGTTCAAGGATCTTTATTAGGGGAAAAAGAAGTTAATTTAAATAATACACAAGTAATTGAAGTTGGAACTAAACCAGATAAAGATGGTTTAACTCCTGTGCAAGTAAATGGTACACTTGTTAATGTACCTGTAGGTAAACCTTTTATAAATTGGGGTAGTAAGTTTGCATTTTTAAATAATAGAAAATTTTCTAAAGACGAAGTTAATAAACTTGTTGATCTAGTATTTATTTTATACACAAAAGCTAAATTAAATGCAATTAAACAAGAAGAATCTCCTGATGAAAAAGTAAAAATATTAGATCTTAATATAATTAACTATCTTAAAAAAGTAGTTTTTTGGAAAAATCCAGCTGTAGGTACTAAAGTTACTACACCTTCTGTTAATCAAATGTGGTTAGATGGAGAAGGTTTACATATAGGAGAGGCTATAATAGCTTTTACTCCTGAAGAGTTTGAAGAAAACCAAGAAGCAACTAGATTAGCTTTAGAAACTTTCTTTGAAAATGCCTATCATACAGTAGATAATACAAATTTAATTAATCTAAGTTTTAAAGAAATTAAAAAAGTATTTTCTGATAGTTTTTCTAAAGATGGTAAAATTAATTTTAAAAAACTAGAAAAGTTAATTAAAAAAAATAAAGATAGTGAAAACTTATACGAAGAATCAGTATGGGGATCCTATCAAAGTTATTTAATATCTAATAAAAATTCTGATGGGACAGAAGCAAGAAGTTCTGAAGAAATACCATTAACTACTTCTTTAAATGCAATGCCAACTCTAGAGGAGCTTTTAACTCCTGGAAAAATTTCTGTAAATATTCCTTTAATAGGTAAGTACGTTACTTTTAACTATGAAGGAAAACCGGCAATGCCTGAAAAGAAAAGCAAACCAGCTAAAACTACTAAAACTACTAAAACTGGTAAAGCTACAGAAACTAGTAAAACTACAGAAACAACTGACACTGAAAAGTCTTTACCAGATAAAGAAGAACTATTAGAAAATGCTTATGATCTTGTAATTAATTTAGACCCTAAAAAAAATAGTCCTAGTAAAAAATCACTTATAAAAAAAGCATATGAAAGCTTTTTTAACTTAAAAGAAGGTGTTTATAATTTATACTTTAATGATATTGATTCTGATAAAAAACAATTAATTGCTAAAGTAAATGTTAAAATAGGAGATAAATACTTTGACATTGAACAAATAGAAATACATGATGAAGAGTTATCTGCAAAATATAATGATGATTTTTATAAAAGAACTGTTGATTTTGAAGGGCCTGTAGGATATGCAGTTTCTTTTGAAAAAGCAGAAGAAGCTCCAAACGAACAACCACCAAGTGAAGAACCTGAATCTACAGATACAGAAGCTGAAACGGAAACTGATACAAAAAGTAAAACTCCTACAGAAGAAAAAGATTTTACTGAAGGTGATGTGTTAAGGGATTTATTTAGTATTACTGACACTTCTGAAGAAACTCCTTCTACTGAAAAAACTTCTTCTACTAAAAAAACTGATGATGATACTGATGATAAAACTAAAGCGCATCGAGTAGCTAAACCTGGTGTATACACATTAGAAAACATAGAAGCAGCAAGAGCTTGGTTAGCTCAAGTAATGCCACAAATTTCTTTTAAAGATGTAGTAGGTTTAATAGATGGAGTTGCTTGGGGAAAATTTGTAAAAAATGGTATTATTCTTTCTAATTTAGCTGAAATTGGAACTATATTTCACGAAGCTTTTGAAGCAGTTGTAGGTTTATTTTTAAACAATAGAGAATGGAATACTATTAAAAGACAGTTTAGAAATAGACTAGGTTCTTTTGTAGAAAGAGAAACTGGTAAAGTTATTAAGTATTCTGAAGCTACTGACAAACAAGTTGTAGAAGAAGTTTCTGAAGAATATAGAGAGTTTGGTCTTACAGGTAAAAAATGGGTAGGAGAAGCTAAGAAGAACAATTTATTCAGAAGGATGCGTGATACTATAAATGCATTTTTATTTGGAGATGCAAAAACAATAGAAGAAGTATTTGAAAGAATTAATAATGCTTATTATGCTGATAAAGAAATGTTACCTGTTGCTAGAAACTTTGGAATACAACCTAATTACAGAATTGCGGGTATGGAAGAATCTCAATTCTATTATGATGCAAATCAGTCTATTACTCATACATTATTAACAACCATAGCAAGTAAAAACATAAGTGTGTATGACTTATTAGATGGTAATGTTAGTGTAAAAGATATATATTCTGAAGTATTAAAAAATATAAATCTTGAAATAGCACCAACTAAAGAATTAATTCAGCTTTATGTTAAAAATGATAAAGATTGGTTAAAAGCTATTAAAGAATCTAAATCTCCTTTACCTCCAGGTTTAGAAGGTAATGAAGAAGATGTCAATAAAATTGAAGCTGCTATATTTATAAATATAAATTGGAAACAATTAGTAGATGCAAATCTTGAAACTTTAAGAAAAAAGTATAATATATTAATTGACCAAGAAGTTAAACAACTTGAAAATGAAGATATTACAAATGAAGAGGGATATGAAGAAGGTGCACTAACTCCTGAAGAAGAAAAAGAAGGAAAAAGTAGAAATGATTATACATTTAGTGATTTTGAAGTTGATGTAAAAAAGAATGCTGCTGCTTCTGTAAAATTAATAATAGCTACTTTAGGTCAAAGAGTTTTAGCAGAAGGTTTTGATCCAGAAGGTTTGCCAAAAACTAAACTATTAAGAAATAGTATAGGTTTATACATGCCTGTAGATTTCTATAAAACATTTAATAATTTATTAAACATTATGACTAGCCCAGATGTGGCTGTTACTAATTTTGATGAATTTATGGAAGCTTTAAGAAATAACATTTCAGCTCATCCTGAATTTTATAGTTTATATTATAGATTAAAGTTTGATAATCCAAAAAATTTAACTCCAAAAGAACATAGACTTAAATTAGATTTTACTAAAACTTTTAATAAGTTAAAAGTAGGTTTTACTAGACAAATTGTTACTAAACAAGAAGTTGATAGAGATACTAAAGAAGTAAAAAAACATTCTTCTGTAAATGTTATTGACTCTAAACAAAATAGTGAAGTCAGAGTTATAAAAGAAGGTTGGTTTTCTAATATAAATACAAATAAAGATGACAAGACCTTATATAAGATAGAAGAAGGTAATTATAAAATTTTACCAAATGCATTTGACGAGTATCAATATCAATTAAATACCTCTGAACTAAATAAGAATGTTGAAAATGCTTATAAAATAGCTGAAAGATTAGGGTTAACTACAAACTTAGATCTTAAAAAACTAAAAAAAGAAGAAAAACTAGACTATGTAAGAATAATAAACAACATTAAAAGCTTTATAAAAAGTGGAGATGCTTTAATTATTCTAGGTAAAGACACTAACTTTATTGGATCTATTAATGATTTAGCTGAATTTGAACATAAGCATTTAAAAAATTCTGTAGAATTAAATCACTTAAACATTGATGGTAAGCTACAAAATGACATTACCGGTTTAAATACTTTTGGTATTATAATTAAAGACATCTTAGCTTCTAAGTCTTTAGAAGAAATCATGCAAAGAAACCCACACTTAAAAGATATAGGAGTTAGGTTATCTGCTTGGAAAAATATGATATTTGATGAAGTAACAGATAAAAAAATTGGTAAAATAGTAATAAAGGCAACAGAAGGTTTACAGTTTGATAAAGAAAAAGAAGGTAAGGATAACTCTAAGTTAGACTTGGCCACTAAGTTTATGTCTGAATTTAATGATAATTTAAAAGGTTTTTACCACATATTTGTTACAGCAGATTCTAAAACAGAATGGTTATACTCTTTTATAAACTCTCAAAATAAGACTACACCTTTTACAAATCAAACTAGTATAAAATATACTTACAAAGAATTTTTTAGAAACTATCTTAAAAATGAAATTTTATTAGCAAGAGACTTTTATACTAATGCTGAAAGAAGAAGAGTAGCTGAACTACAAAAACTTATGAACACTCCTTTTTCTAAAAAAAGACAAAAGGGTATAAGTTTGGGATTTTTTGACAGTATTTTATCTTCTGATTCAGTTTATTCAGAAGTTGTAGATTTAAAATTAAAAAATAACTCTGTAGAAAGCCAAGATAAAATGGTAGATACTTGGTTAGATTTAAACGAAGATTTAATCTTAGATGATTTAGAAAAATTCATAGATAATATGTCTGCTGAGACTAAAGAATTTATGAAAGAGAATGGAATAATCTCCGGAAATACAATAAACTTATTAGAAGTAGATACTGGTAAAGCTAATAATAATACTTTTACTGAGGCTAGTATGGATGAACTAATTAAACTTAGACAAATTAATTACATGATTAATATGTTTGAGCAGTTTAATATGTTTTGGGGAAGTCCAAATCAATTTTCTGATGCTACAAAACGTATCAAATCTTTTGCATCTACTAGAGAAGCAATGTCTTATGATGAAAAACAACTAGATGTATCTAGTGCATTTGATGAATATGCTAACGCTAATTTTAATATAGTTTCTGGTGAAGAAAATGACTCTGTAAATCTTGAAGAAGGTGATAGAGGTTTTCAAAATCATGATGGAACTTTAACTTCTTTAGTTTTAAAAGATGTAAAAGTTGTTTTAAATGATGTTGAATCATTTACAAAACATGTGTTAAATGAACACTCTAAATCGCTATTTAATAGGTCTTTAGATGAAATAAGTAAAGATATGTTAGAATATTTAAAAAATAAATTTAAATATTTTATAGATCCTTATTATGATATTGATGAAACAGATGGACAAGCTGTAATGCCACTTCCTGCCTATAGACAATTATTAAGAAGAGCTGTAATGTGGACTACTGAGATGGAAGAACAGTATCAGTATGAAATGGCTTATGAAAGATTAGCAGTTAATAAATATAAAAACGAAGCATTAAAAGAAATAGATAAATATCTTGTAGAAGTAAAAGGTAACCCAAATACTCAAAACCTATCAAAAAATAAAGAATTTAATGTTTTTCCAACATTAAAACCTATTGGAGCTGGATATAAATCAGGTGATATTTTTATTACATCTTTAGATAAAATGTCAGTTGTTCCTTTATTTTACAGAGCTTTTGAAAGTAAAGAAAAAGGAGAAAAAGTAAATAGAAAAGGTTTAGAAATTTATAACTACTTACAAGACAATAAAATAGGATATGCTAGATATGAATCAGCTAATAAAGTAGGTAAAATGACTTCTCCCGTAGAAGTAGGTGAAGAAGGTAAGATAAGATCTGTTTATAATCCAGATGGGACAATGAATACTGAAGGTGCTCCTAACACAGATACACTACTATACAAGTATTTTGCTATCCAAGTAGAAACTTCAGGACAAAAAACTTATACTACTAGAGGTAGTCAGGTTACTAAAACATCTGTATCTAACTTAACTATAGCAGGATTACCTATAGATTTAATTAATCCAATTGTAAAAGAAGCTATTCAAAATGCTATTGACTCTGGAATTTTACAAAACCCTATAGATTTAAAGAAAAAAGATATAGAAAAATACTTAGCAGATTCTAAAAAAATAGAAAAAGAAGCAATACAATCTGCTGTAGATAAATACTCTAAGTTAAGCCCTGAAGAGTTAGAAAGTATTAGCCCTATTCAAAAAGTAATTAATCAACATAATAACTCTTTATATTATTTAACTCAAATTGGAAAAGAAGAGTTATTTAAAAAATACAACATTAAAGAAAAAGATGGTTCATATCAAATAACAAATGTTAAAAAGTTTGTAGAATTAATTAAAAAAGAACTAGATCAAAGAGATACCCCTAAAAACATTATAGATGCTATTAAAGCTTCTCCAAATGAAAATGAATTAGAAGTACCTGTAGATATGATAGTTGGTGGTGAAAAGTTAGAGTCTTTACTAATGTCTGTAATTGACAAATCAATAGCTTCTCCAAAATTCTTAGGTGGTGGTAAGCCACAAGTAGCTTCAACTTTATTTGAAAAAAATAAGAGAAATCTTGTAATGAAAACAGAGGAAGGTTGGGTTAAAGTAGAAGATTATAATAAACTTACCCCTAAAGAAAAAGAAAGTGTTAAGATCTCTTCTAATGAATTACATTTCTATACACCAGAAAAACCTTGGATAGAAGTATTACTTCCTTATAAATATAAAGATTTAATAGCTAAAAGCTTAGATGAAAATGGAGAAATAGATAAAGAATTATTAAAAATGATTGGATTTCGTATTCCAAACCAATCATTAAACTCTACTGAAAACATTAGAGTTAAAGGTTTCTTACCAGAGTCATATGGAGATATGATTGTAGTTCCTTCAGCTATTACAACTAAAGCAGGTTCGGATTTTGATATTGATAAGTTAAATATGTATATGTTTAATTACTTTTTTGACAAAAATGGAATTGCTAAAAAAATTGAGTTTTTAGATGGATCTAATTCAACTGTAAAAGAACGTTACAATAGATATGTAATGGATAAAGCTAGTAGAGATGAAATTGATTATATCAATTACTTATCTTCTGCTGAGTTTGGAAGAATTACAGGTGAATTTGCTAATCAACTTACAACTATAAAAAACAATCTATTTAACTTAAGAAAATTAAGTGTAGGTGAACAAAGAAATATTTATTTAAACTCTTTAGAAGATGCTAAAGATATAAATAATACTGAAAGAAAAAAATATATTAGTGAATTAAGATTTATAGGTACAGGTTTATTCAGAACTTTAAATAAAGGTTTAAGACAACAATTATTAGATAATAATGATAATCACATATTAAATGGAGTTAAAAGTGCTGCAGCTATTACTTCTCATAGAGATTTAGTTTCTGATATGTTATTAGGAAAAGAGTATAGAAATGAAAATGAAAAAAATACTCTTTTAAATATGATTGATGTGTATGACCAAGAATTAAAATTATATGGAAGAGGCAGTAATTTTAATTTATTCTACCAAAGAGAAAAAGAAGAAGCATTAAAAAAATTCAGAGAAGGTAAAGATATTGTAAGGTCTGAGTACATGATAAAGTATCAAAAACAAAAAGATACTCTTTCTTATGTAAAAAGCTTAGCAAAATCTACTTTAAATGATGAAAAAATTGCTGAATTGGCTAAAATGATAGGTTTAGAATCTCAAGAAGATTTTGAAGACTTTCCTATAGAACTACAAAACACTAAAAAAGCTTTAGAAAATAGATATGTAGAGACATTAATGCAAATAATTGAACTACCTGAAAACTTTAAACAACTAGTAACTCCAAACTCTGCTAAGATTTTATCTGATAGGGCTGAGCATATTAGAGATTTAAAAGGTGAAGAAAAGGAATCTAAGTCAAATGGTAACTTCTTAAACCCTGTTTTTACAAATAGAACTAGATATTCTTTCCAAATTGGTAAAGATGCTATTGGTATTGCAGCGATTGGTATTACTAACCACGCTTTAAATCAGTTATGGAATATTTATTTAAAAAGTAATAATGTAGAAAGACAAGAAAAACTTAATAGGTTTACTGTGTTATTCCCTACAAATTCTATTACTATAACAAAAGAAGATGGTACTGTAGAAAAAGTATCTTCCCTTTCATTTATCTTAGATGATGAAGGAAACTGGATTTCTGATAACTTATCTGCTTTTGCCAATGCTTATGTGGATGTGGCTAAAGATCCATTTATCTTCTCTTTAAATGGTAATATGACTACTGCAGGCCCATATGCTACTGCAAATAAATTAGGTATTGGTATCAATAAACTTACTTTACTTTTTACTCAACCTATTGTAGAAGACTATATTAAATTAGAAGAAAGAAGAAAAGGTATTCTTGGTAAGGCTATTGGTATGACTAGATCAGATGTAGATAGTATTATAGAAGCTAAGTATGGTATTGATCGTACAGAACAAGAAGAAGCTATAACTGAAGGTGAGTTAGAAAATATGATCAAAACTAAGTATAATGATCTAACAGAAGACCAGAAAAAACTACAAGTTAGTATCCTAGATTCTTATAAATTGATCAATGATATAAACAATGATATAAGGGATTTTGTTGGAAGTTATAACTATGACACAAGTAATTTAGGAAATGTTAGTGCAGTAGATATTAAAAAATATGCACAGCAACAAACAAAAATGAAAGTAGCTAAAGGTGAAAGTTTTGTACAAGGTTCTGCACCTGAAAAGTCTTTCTTTAGAGAAATAGATAAGAGTTATAGTGAGTATGTTCAAGCTATATCTTCTTTATTCTTTACAAAAAGTGTTGCCGGGCAACAAACTTTAAATCCTATCTTTTTAAGATTATTTGATATTTTTGACTCTAATGAAAGAGAAAAAGCTATAAATAATGTTAAAAAAGGTTACATTAACTATTTATTCTTAAAAACTCCGGTAACTTTAGTTATAGGTAATAAAGAAGTAAACTTAACTATTGGAAATCAATATAATAATTTATTAATTAAAAAAGGCAATACAGCTGAAGTACTAAGAAAAATTCAAAAAGATGTTAAAAATGGTAAAATAAAGAAAAGTGTAATACTTGATAAGTTGTTTGCTATGGTAGCTACTGAAGAAAGAAAAACAAATAATCTTAAGATGCATGATAGGATTAAAGAAGCTGAGTATTCTGATATGATTACTAACTCTATCCAAGCATTAATAGGTAACCCTCTTACTCAAAAATTAGGTGATATGTTAAATTTAACTTCTTTAGTTCAGTCTGGGTTAGGTATGAGTAAAATTTCTTACAGCCAATATCTTTCTAATAAGAATTTTATATCAATCATTGCTAAACAAATAAAAAATAATATTTTGATAGATCAAAAAGATTTCTTATCTTTGTTCTATGCAAATTCATGGCAAAATGAGACTTTGACACCTAAAGTTAAAAATTATAAAAATAAAACTTATAGTGCTGGGTTTTTATTTGGAGAAGGAGCTAAAGAAGCTTTAGAAAAACAAGGTTATAAAGATACTTATTCTTATGTAGCTTTAGATCTTTATAATAAAGAAGGTAAAATAAATAATTTTGGTGCAAATCCTTTAAAAAGCTTTCAAATTAAAAAGATAGAGTCTGTACGTAATGAAATAACAAAGGAAAAGGAGCTTATTACTAAAATATTCCAACAAATTGTAGATGAACAAGGTAACCCTATTTTATTTAACCAAAAAACTGAGAATTTTATGGTAGATGGTAAAATTAAAGTAGGTGTAAATGCAAAAGTTATTTATAAAGAAGTGCAAAAAAGAGGAAATGGACAATATGGTATAGAATATGGGGATGAAGCTGTTAATTTCCCTAAAGTAGAAACTATACCTAATAATGTACTTATATCTTTAAGAACTGCTGGATTTAACATGACTTTAGATCAAATATTACAACAATCTTTTGAGGATATAATTGAATCTGAAACTGATACTGAACGTAAAACTTATTCTGGAAAAGTAACAAGTTTAAAACCTAATCAAATATTTGCTTTTGGAAGTAATCCATTAGGAATTAATGGTAATCCTGCTAAAGGGACTGGAGGAGGTGCTTTGGTTGCATATAATATTGCTGATGTCAAACAAGGTGAAATAGTAGATAATAAACTTTCTGATTCAGGAAAAGCATGGGGAATTACTACAGTAACAGCTCCTGGAAAGAAAAAAAGTAAGACCCCTCAACAAATAACTGAAGGTATTGCTAAGTTATATGAATATGCTAAACAAAACCCCGAAAAAGAAATTTTAGTGTCTGACTACTCTAAAAGCAATTTAAATGGTTATACTGGTCAAGAAATGGCTGATATGTTTAAAAATGCTGGTGTTATTCCATCTAACATAGTATTTAATAAAAACTTTCAAAAATTAATTTCTACTAAACCTACCACTCAAACATCTACTCAATCATCTACTGGTGTTAAAGCAAAAGGTTTTAAACTTTCTATAGATAAGAAAGGAAAAGACCAAGGTAAAGCGGATCTAGCAAATGCTTTTATTTCTCATCCTAATCCTAATACATCTAGTTATCAGTATCTGCAAGATGCTAAAAAACAAGGTATTCCTGTTAATAATGAAATTAAATCTGGCCCTGGAGTAATAGCTTTTGTTTCTGTAAATGGTAATAATAAAGCTACAGATAAACAGATAGAAGATACTTATTTACAAGCTAGGGAAATAATTGAAGCAGGCGGTACTATTATAATGGATTCAACTTCTGATGCTAATAGATCATGGAATAAAGAAGGAGAAGCTTTAGTACAAGAACAATTAGGCATACCTAGTGGACAAACATCTAAAGGATATAACTATTGGGGACCTAATCCTGAAGCTACTACTCAATCATCTACTAGTGTTAAAGTAATATCAGAAGATTATGGTTTTAATCAAGCTGGTGTTTTGACTTATACTAATAAAGAACTTGATGATTTATTTTTAAGTTTAAGAGATAAATATAATATACCTAGTATTCCTAAAACAAAAGAAGAAACAAGATTATTTAGATTAAAAAATGCATTATTGCTTACAAAAAATGCAGATACAAATGATTATATAAAAATACCTGATTTATCAGATATATTTACTAATACAGAAGCTCTCAATTTATATAAACAATACCTAAACAACATTAATAATTCTAGAGATTTATTTATTGAAAGATTTAAAAATGATTCTTTATTTAATCAAAAAATAGAATTTAGACCTGGTGAAATTAAAAAAGGGTATGAGTTTATACCTAAAACAACAAAATCATTAATTGATCAACCAAGTATTTTGTTTTTAGAATTGTTTAAAAATGCTGGTTTAAAACCTGGTACTGATGCTTATAAAGCTAAATTATTAGATTTAAAGCAATTTATAGACTCTAAAACAACAGTTTTATTAAATAATGCTATTAAACTTGAGTTAGGTATTACTACTACTCAACCATCTACTACTAAATCTAAAATTAATAAAAATAAACCCGATGGTCTACCTGCAATAGATAGAACACCAGAAAATTGTCAATAAATATGCCTTGTAAAATAGAAATAACAAAAAAAATAGAAGATTTAGTAGAACAATTAACTGAATCTGTTAAAGGATCAAGCCTTAGATTAGCTAATGAAAAAGCTAAAGAAGTAAATGACTCTTTTGGAGCTAAAGTAGTACAATTTGATGCAAATGAAAGTGGATTAGAGAGAAGTATATTTATCCCTGGATCTCTTATACAAATATACTATGACAATGAGCTTGAAATAGAAAAACAAGAAGCAGCTAGGTTGTTAAAAGAAGAAGAAGAAAAAGAAAGAAAATATGTAGAAAGTAAAAAGGAAGAGTGGGAAGAAAATAGAGAGTATTTTGAAAGTGATGAACCTTTTACAAGAGCTTCTGATGTTAATACACAAATACAAAAAAAACTTCAAAAGTTATACCCTGAAATCAATTTAAATATCACTAATAAACCTGTATGGGAACAAGGTAATGACATACTTAATCAAGAAGAATATGACAAAGAAGTAGCTTATAGGTTAAAAGCTGTTGAAATATTACTGTCAGACAAAGCTAAACAAATATTTGAAAAAGGTAATAAAAACAATTGGGATTTAGATAAAACTCTTACTGAACTTGATGTGCCTAAAGATCAAAAACAACTTATTCTAAATTCAGGTAAAACTAATATAGAAGATATTATTACAAACTTACTAGCTAATTATAGTTATACTGTTAAGATTAATACTGCTAAAGATAATATAGCTCAAACAAGTTCTAGAAGAGATGAATTACAGTTTACTGTAGGTGATAATTATTATACTTCATTTGATTCTTTAACTTCAGACGAGAAAATTTATAAAAAAGATGATAATAAAATAACTAAAAAAGAATATGATAATGCAAGAGAGCTTCATATAAAAGAATATGATAAAACTCTTATAAGTAGACCAACTCAACATTACTCCAACCTAACAGTTCCAGGAGGTACTAATTATACAGAACAAGAAATAGCTACACCAGAAATTACTCCTTCTATTAAAGGACATGCTCAGTTTGCTACAGATCAAGGTATAGGATGGTTTAGAAGTGATGATAGACAGGTTAATCTTGGTGGAGCAGAGCTATCAGAAGAATACAAACCAGGTATAGAACAATTACCAAATGGTAAATGGGAAGTTTCTTATTTACCAATTACAGGTGGTAGAAAACTTGAGTTTTTTAAAACAGAACAAGAGGCTAAAGATTTTGTAAAAGATATTACTAAAACTTCTGATGAAAAAACTCGTAGAATACTAGAAGTACAATCTGATTATTTTCAAAAACTTAGAAAAAAGTTTACATTTAATAATATTATATACAGATTAGATGATAGAAGTGAACAGGGAACCAGTTACTATAAAAATGGAGTAGATATAACAAAACAAGAATATAATAAAGCTTTTGAAGATTTTATATATGAAGGAGGAGATAATCAATTTTTAGCTTTATTACATAAAGGAGATAATTGGGTTACATTCTTTGTTAAATCTATTATACAAGATAGTGCTAAGAAAGGTTATGAAAAAGTGTTATTCCCTTCTGGTAATACAGCTAGTAAAGTTGAAGGTCATACTACTTTAGAAGAGTTTAAGAAACAGAAAGAAGATAGGATTAAAGAAATAAATAAATTAAAAGCTAATTCTTTATCTTATAAAGAAATTCAAGAAAAAGGTAAATATTTACAAGATAAATTTGGTTTTAAATCAATTGAAGAACAAGAGGGAATAGATAACTCTAAAGAAGAAGATTATAATAATCAAATTATTGATAGAAATAATAAATTTGATAATGAAATAAATCAACTTAAACAAGAACTTGAAACAGTAGAAAAAGAAGGATTTGGTGCTTTAAAACCTATATTTAATTTTTATGAAAACACTGTAACCAATATTCTTAACAAACAGTATGGTAAAGAAAATGTAAATCAAGTTACAGATGAATATGGTAATACTTGGAATGAAATAACAATTAATCAAGCTAGAGAATTACAAAATGTCCTTCTTCAAAAAAATGAAGCTAATAGAATAATAGGTCAAGCTAACATTAAAGCTATGAGTGTCTTAGTAGATACTGTTAATAAAAAAGAAGATACTCTACCTCATGAATATGCACATCATTATATTGCTTGGTTTAGAAATACACCTATAGTACAAGAAGCCATTAAAAAATGGGGTAGTGAAGAAGCTTTAGTGCAATCTATTGGAGAACAAGTAGTTAAACAAAAAGGAGAAGCTTATGATTGGTGGAAAAAATTCACTAATTATATTATGGACTTATTTAACAATCTATCTACTAAAGATAAGCAAGAACTGACAAACATACTTACAGATGCTTTTTTATCAGGTATTGATCTAGAAAATAATAATGTTGGTATTAGTAGAGAAAGAAGTAAAGAACTTGCAAGTAAAGCTTCTGGTATATTTAATCAAGAAGAACCCACTATCAAACCAGGAGTAGAAGAACTATTTGATAATAATCTTGACTTAGCTAATCAAGTATATGAAGCTTTAGGCTTTAATAAAAATATTGAATTTAGTGAGGAAAAAGAAATAAAAGAATTTAAAAAAGATAAATCAACTAAAGAATTAAGTTTTGATGAAATATTTAAAAATGAAACAGACGATGTAACATTAAAACTTTGGCAATCTTTAAAACCATACATAAGAACTAATGCTAAAGTATACTATCAAGATAATTATTTTTTTGCTGGTAAATCTGAATTAGCTTCTGAATATGGATATGCTGCTACAATAGATGGAAAAGGCAATGTTTTAATTTTTGATAAAGCAAAGTTTAATTCAGATACAATATTACATGAGTTACTGCATGATTTCTTATTAGATGCTATAAATGTAAATAAAGATCAAATATTAATAAATGAACTTCAAAGAATATTTGACAAAGTAAAGCAAGATACTGATTTAGTAGAAAGATATAGTTATGCTTTTAATAATTTAGATGAATTTGTTTCAGAAGCTTTTGGCAACAAAGGATTTAGGCAAGAATTAAGTTATGTTAAAGATTTTAAATTAAATAGAACTTCAAATATGTTTAATTTTGTTTCTAATGCAATAAAAAATTTTTTAAGTAAAACGTTTGGTTTTGAAATAAATAATACAGTATTAGATAATATTTTTAATGCTGTAGAACATACAATAAAAGAAAAAAATCAAATAACCCCACAACAAAAACAACAAGCTCTACAACAATACTCTCAATACTTACAACAAAATCCAAATGGTAGTGTAGAACAATTTAAGAATTGGGTTGAGGAGTTTAATAAAAACAAATATTTACAACTAGCATCAAACTTAGTTAATCCTGCTATTGAAGAGTTAGATAATTATCTTTTAGATTTTTTAAAAAAATTTAATGTAAAAAATAAACAATTTGAAGAATTAAAATCAAGATTAGGTGTAAACGCTTTAGGTGCTACAGATGTATTAAATAAATTAATATGGTATGTAAAAAATAGAAATGAAGAAACTCTTCCAGAAGAATCTGCACATATGTTAGTGGCATTGATGGGCGAAAATCACCCTGATATAAAAGAATTGTTAGTTAATATTAAAAATTGGAGTGAATATAATAATATTAAAAATGAATATCTACCTATCTATAAAGATGAAGAAAAAGTAAAAATAGAAGCTGTTGGAAAATTAATTGCTAAAGCATTAGTGAAAAATTATAAAGCTAATGGGTTAGATAAAAATAAATTACAAAAAGCATTAAATAGTATAATTAGATACATTGAAAATATTCTAGATGCTTTAAATCTATCTGCTGTTTACTTTTATAACGAAAATGTAGCAGACCACATAGCAATAAATGTTTTATCTGGTAACAAGGATTACATTTATAAAATTAAAAACCTCAATCCTAATTTAAATGCTTTAGAAGAAATAAAAAATAATCCAAATGCAAAAACAATAATCAATCTCTTTTCTTCAAATAATGTAAAAATGACTGGTTCTTTAGCTATTGCAGGAACTGAAAATATAAGAAGACCTAAAGGACAAGGAATACATGATGTAGATTTTAAAGTTAAATCTTTTGATGTTTTTAATAAAGAAATTTTACCAAAAATTCCTGAAAATGCTGTTCCTGCTCATTTTGGATGGCATAAAAAATCATATAGTACTTTTGCTTATTTAATACCTAAAAAAGAACATTACATTAAGGTATTGGAAAGAAAAGATGGTTTTAGTAATGGTTGGATTACTTCTTACGAATTGTATGATAAAAACAATAACAAAATAGAAATTACACAAGATAATGTAACTGCTGTAGATTTCTTTGTATACAAAGATGGTAGCAACCAAAAAGATTTTGATTTTTCTTCTGAATTTATTCCTGCTAGTCTTGTGTATGAAGGCAAAATGTCTTTAGGGGGTAAATCAAATCCTTATTTCTTTAGTAGAGATAAAGATCAAGAAGATTATGTTTTAAGAAATCCAAAATCATTTATTCCTTTTGAAAAATATATTTATTATCAATTAGAAGATACTTCTCTATCAGACTTCATATCTCAAAAATCTCAAGAAAGATTAAATGCTATTCAGGAGATATTTAATCAAAATCCAGAACTATCAAAAATAGGAGATGTATTTTCTTATGCTTCATATCTAAACACTATCTTTCCTAATAGCAAATTAAAAGATGTACTTTATCATGGTTCAAGAAATGCTGATAGATTTGATAATTTTGATGACACTTTAATTGGAGAATTAGATACAGGTTTTTTTGGAAGAGGTATTTATTTTTCTCCTGATGCTAAATATGCACAAGGATATGCTAATCAAGCAATTGATAAAGCAGGACAATTATATGCTGTTATAGTTAATTTACAAAATCCTTTAAATACTGATGCTAATCAGGCAAATAAAAATTGGGGAACAGATGTAATTAAAAATCATGATGGTGCTTTAGTAACTATGGGTGCTTGGAATAATCTTGAGCTAAATGGAGAAGAACCAGTAGACTATAATCCAAATGAATTAGGTGAAGTAGTTGTAAAATCATCTTTTCAAACACACATATTAGGTAGTAAACAAGATATAGAAGGATTTAAAGAGTTTGTAGGTGAATCAACACAAACAGTTGAAAGTTATAGAGCTCAAGAACAAGCAGAGTTAAGTCAAAGAATACCTAACATAGAAGATTACAAAGTAAATGGTAAAGTAGACAAAAGTTTAATTACAGATGAAAACGACTTAGAAATTTACAATGAAATTTATGACAAGTATGATGCATTAATTACCCCATTATTAGAAGCTTCAGAAGAGAGTGAAGAAAATACAGATAACTTAGAAGAATTACTTGATAATGAAAAATTAGATTTTCAAGATGCAATATTAATAGACTTAATTAATAAAGTTGCACCAAATCAAGAATCTTTACCAACTACAGAAGAAGTAGTAGAAGAACTACCTTCACAACAATCAATTGATAGTCAAAAACAAAACAATTCATATTCAGACTTAGTATCAACTATTAAAGGTCTAATGAACACTTTAGGTATAAAGATAGTTAAAGCAGAAGCAATCTACTTAAAACAACAAGAGATTAATACTTTATACGATAAACTAGCTTCAAGTAAAAGTGATATAGAAAAACAAAGTATTCAAAAACAAATAGATGAATTAAAAAGAGAGGGAGTAAGGAAAAATGTATTAGGTTTAGCTGACACTTTAAATGGAGTTATAAACTTAGCTTTATCTGAAAATAACATAGATGAAAGTGAGTTTGCTTTAAATGAAGAAATGTTACACTTTATAGTAGATATTATAGAGCAAAAGTACCCAGACTTATATAAAGAGTTATTACAAAAAGTTGGTACTTATAACCTATACAATCAAATGTATGATGTATATGCTTCTAAAAAAGAGTATCAAAATGAAGATGAGTCTGTAAATGTAAATAAAATTAAAAAAGAGGCTGTAGCAAAAGTACTTAATGATTTTTTAAGTAATCCTGAATACTCTGAAGAAGACTACCAATTAAGTAAGACTCAAAATTTATGGAATAAAATAAAAGATACTTTAAAAAACTTTTTTGAACAAAAAGCTAATAATGTAGCTGCTAATAACTTCAGATTTACTTTAGATAAGTTGTTAAATGACCCTAATTTTATTACTAAAGAAGATGCAAAACTATTATCTGGAGAAGAGTTTTTTGGAATAATGGGGACTATTTCATCTTGGAAAGGAAATAAAATGATGGGCAAAGAGTCTGCTTTTAATACAAAAAAGTTTGTATCTTCTGCAGATTTTGTAAAAGATATATTAGAACAAAAAAATAACGTTAGTAAAACTTATGTAGATAAGAACACTGGTAAACTTTCAAACCCAAGTGACCCAAATTCTACTGAAAGATATGCAGTAAGGACTCCTACAGGAATAGTAGTTGTTAAATCAAGGGTATCTGATTTTGTAGCTAAGTTTTTAGAAAAAATATTTCCTAATAGTTCTTCTAAAAATAATAAAGAATTAGAGTTAGCTGCAGAAAGAGGTGTTATTATACACAATATCTTTGAACTTACTTTTGCTAAGTATGTAGATCCAGCTACTGGTATTGTAAGAAAACAACCTATTAATTCTTCTCCTCAATTAGAAACTTATGAAAAAAAGTATGCTAAAGATGGTGAGTTAAGTATGACTGAAAAAGCAGACAAATATGTAAAAGAGTTAATTGCTTTAAACCCAAATTCTTACTTTTTAACTGAAATTCCTATTTTTAATAAAAGTTTAACTGTAGGTGGTACTATAGATTTAATGATAATTGATGCTAATAAAAAAGTACACATCTATGACTGGAAAACTAAAAAAGCAGATATACATAAAGGTCAAGGTATTATTCAAAAAAGAGAAAAAATAGACCCTTGGAATATAAAAGCTTGGAGAATTCAGTTAGATTCTTATATGGATATTTTAAAAAATAACTATGGTGTAGAATCTTTTGGTAAAGTCAGAATGATTCCAATTATGACTGAATTTGAAACTAATGGAACAACTATTAGTAATATTAATGTAGGCTCTGAAAAGAGTCCAGATATTAGACAAAGGCAGTTATTAGCAGTTCCTTCTAAACAAGAATTAACTGGTCTTTCAGAAACAGATAAGTTGATTAAAGCTAATTATGGATTAGCTGAAAAACTACAAAATAAAGCTAATAAAGTTTCAGATATAACTGAAAAAGAAAAGTTAAGATTACAATCTTCTGTATTAGAAGATTTAGCTATTGACTTACAAGTTGGTAAAGGTATTCAATCTTTAGTTAATAAACTAGAACAAATTTTAAAAGTACATGATGACATTATTGAAAAAGATAGAAATGAAGAAATAAAAGGTTCAGATTTACCTATAATTGCAAATGCTATTGTAGATTTAAGTGTATATTCTGCAGACAATAGACTAGCTAATGTTGCTGGAGAGTTATTTAGTAGATTTGAAAATTTAACAGATTTACAAAAAGAAACAAAAAAAGAATTAGAAAGTCTTAGTGTTCAAGTTTCTAATAAAGTTGCAGAGTTAAAAAAGGTTTTAATTAATTCTGCTGAAGTACTTGGTAATGATCAAGGTATTTATGAAGTAGGAAAAATAGAAAATGAGATAGAAAACTCTCCTGGAATTATTAGTTTTTCTAAAATTCGTGCACAAAGAAATTCAATATACCAATTAAACTTTAAAACAGGACAATTATTTGGTAATTTAGTAAGAGGAATTCAAAATAATGTTGAAAGACAAAGGTCAGATGTTAGAAATACTTTAGAAAAAATTAAAGTAGATTATTTAAAAGACTTTGGAGGAATATTTAAATCTGATGAATCAGTTTTTTCTATTTTATTTAGATATCCAACTCCAGAAGAAATTAAAAACGGAGCTATTGATGGTCCAAAATTAGTAGCTAAAATAGATAAAAAATTCTATGCTAGTTTAAAAGAACAAAAAGAAAAGTTTGTAAATTTAGTTAATGCTAGTATAAAAACTAAAAAAGATTTTACTAAAACTGCTGGTTACACAGAATTAGTTAAATGGTTAGAAAGTAATATTGACCTTGAGGCCTGGAGAAAAAACTATATTGAAAGAAAAGAAAAGCAAAAAAACCTATTAAAAACTCAATATTCTTATATTGCAGATGATTATGAAAGAGATTATGCTATAGAACAAGCATTAACTTCTTGGGAATATAGATATAATATTTTAAAAAGCCCTGCAGCTTTAAATAGTAATAATGTATCTGCTTTTATAAATGAAGATAAATGGTTAAGTGCAGATTATAAAAAGATAAAAAGTTCTCCTTCTGCTTTAGCTACTTATAATGCTTTTAGAGAAATTATGTTTAATGCGAGAAGAGTAGGTTATATCCAAGATCTTTCTCAAATTAGTGAAATACCTACTAATATAACTACTAAAAATAAGTTAGCTCATTACTATTCATTAGTAAAATTGCATGGAAATCTTAAGTATTTATACTTTAATAGTATTCCAAAAGTATTAGAAGATATGTTATTAAAACCTCTTGAAAGTAATTTAGCTCTTGATGATATTAAAAATGGTTTTAATAATATAAATCCAATTACTCAAGAAGAAGAACTTGAGTTACCTATATACATGTTAAGAGATTTCAATGCTCAAGTAAGTAAAGATGGTAAATTAAAGTCTTTAAAAGATTTAGATTTATTTAAAGTTTATGAAGAATTAGCTTTTCACGTTATTAATTTTGAAAATTTAAGTGCAACTGAAGAGTTGGCAGATGCTATAATAATGGTTGAAGAAAGTAAAACTCTTGAAAAACAAATGAATGCTCAAGGTAATACTAATGAAAATAAAGTAAAAGCAAAAGAAATTAAAACAAGAGAAGAGATTTTAAAACATGCTAAAAACTTTATTTATTATAATAAAACAAAAGAAAAAGACAAAACAACTGTATTTAATTTTTCTGTAAATAAACTTGTTGAATACACTAAAAGTTATGCAGCTGCATTATACTTAGGTGCAAACCATGCTTTAGCTTTTAAAGCTTTTACTGCATCTACTTTAAGTGCATTTAGTAATGCTGGTGACATTTATTCAAAAAGAGATGTGTTATTTTCCCCTTTACGTAGAATAGTAAGCTCTGGTTTAATAGAAAAATCTTTTAATTACCATGTTTCTTCTTCTAATTTACATGAGAATAGATTAAAGAATAATAATTATGCTAAAAAAGCAGCTGTATATGGAAAAGAATACCTTTTTAATTCATTAACTGTTGTAGACTATGAAATACAAAAAAATCTTTTCTTTGCAGCTTTACCTAATTTTACTATAATAGAAGAGAATGGAGTTAAAAAAATAGTAAATATAGATAAATACGTAGATGATAAGTATCCTAATATCTTTGAAGAAACACCAGAAAAAAGAAAAGAAATTTTTAAAAAGAAAGATGAAGAGAAAGAAAAACTTAAAAAAAATAGTTTAGTTGAACAACTTCAGGAAAGAGCTAAAAAAATTAAAGCCGGTGATATGTCTATAGATCTTAGTGATATAGATACTGAATCTATTGATAAATTTACAAATAAAGTACAAGAAGGGGCTAAAAGAGTTTTAGGTAATATGTCTGATAAAGATATTTATTTATGGAAAACAGGTAACTTACCTAGCTTATTAACTCAGTTTAAAGGATTTGCTTTTAAAATATTTGATGTTCGTTGGGGAGGTATAAAATATAATGCTGCTCTAGAAAGATATACTTATGGTAAAATGAGTGCTTTAAGTAATTTTTTATTAACTAAAGAACAAGTTATTGATGAAAATAACCAAGAAGTCTTAAAAACAAAATTTACTTTCTTGTCTACTATTATAAGATTTTTACAAATTTCAGCTCCTTTTCTTAATGTTAAAAAAAATGAACAAGTAATACAAATTTTAAAAATTAAGTATCTACAATATGCAACAGATGCTAAAAATAAAAATGAAACTGTAATGTCAGAAAGAGAGTACATGGAAATGTATCTTGCAGAACTAACATCTGCTAAAAATGAACTTTATATACTTGTAGTTTTTGCGGGTTTATTTGCTTTTGCTGCTGGAGGAGATGATGATGATGATGATCCATGGTTAAAATATCTTAAAAACATTATTAGAGGTGTAACTAAAGAGCTACTTTTTCCATATTCACCTAACCAATTAAGTAGTATGGTTGTTCTTTCTTTTCCAGGACTTGGTGCTTTAACTGCATTATTTAATGCTTTCTCATTTCAATTTGGTAATATAATAGAATTTACTAAAGATAGCCCAGCTTATGTAAAAGTTGATCCATTTAGATACACTGTTGGAGAAAGACTATCTCCAGTTATTAAAGCTACTCCATATGTTAGGCCTATCTCAGCTTTATTGGCTGAATATAATGCAGATTGGAGAAAATTCTTAGATGTAGATAAGAAAAGTAGATCTTTAGTAAAGAATAGACTTAAATAAATTTGGTTATTTAATTAATGTTTATTATATTTGCACATAATAAAATTATAAAATGGAAAATACAGAAAAAGTGTACATTGGAGCTGACGTAGACCCAAATGCAAAAATTGAAATTACAAGGTCTGAATTCTTAGCAATTAAAGAATTTATTACCCCTTTTCAAATGATGGTAGCCTTATTTAACAACCTAGAACAAGGTATGTTTGCTAAAGGTATTATTAAACCTTTTACTAAGGAAGAATTAGATGAAAATGGTAAACTTCTAGAAGGATTCTGGTCTAAAGAAGAAACTAAAGAAAGACCTAAAAAAGCAAAACCTGTTGATAAGGATCTATTAAAATAACCTCCTTTTTGTTTTTTATAAAAAAAGCCATTTCTTAATTGAAATGGCTTTTTGTTTATTTAATCTTTACTAATGGATTTCCTACATAAGTTCCAGGTTCATCTATATCTTTTCTAACTAGACTACCTGCTCCTATAATTACATTGTCACATATACTTAACCTTTCTATTATAACAGCTCCAGCACCAATCATACAGTACTTACCTATCTTTATTTCTCCACATACACAAGCATTTGGATTTATAGTAGTGTAATCTCCTATTTCAGTATGATGTCCTATACTAGCATTCCTATTTACAGTTACAAAGTTACCTAACTTAGAATAACTTGCTATAGAAACAAAGCTGTTGATAATCAAGCCATTACCTAATGTACAAGTCTTAGATATAGAAGTGTTCTTATGAATACAATTGATGAATTTATCATCTTTTATCTTTTCATAGAGCTCTCTTATCTTTTTTTTGTTTTCAGGCTTAGTTACACCTAAGACAAAGTTCTTTTGACTCTTAGGAAGAGTTTTTTTCTCTATAAATATTGTACTTTTAGTATTATAAGGTAATGTATCAGGTATATTTAGATTATTAATTACAACTACCATTTCTGGATTGACATTATCTAATACCATTGTTATTACTGGCTCACTTTTTCCTAATATTGTAACCATTGTCTATTTTGTTTTATTTTCGTGAGGAAATTTTTTATTTGGTACTTTAATATTTAAAAAATTACATAATTTTTCCCATCCCTCATTTTTTTCTAAATCTATGATTAATAGATTGTTACTGTCTTTAAAATATTCAATTATTTCCTTATTTCTATCTTCATACTTTTTTTCCATGTTTTCTAAATCAGATAAAAAATCTTCATTTCCATAACATACTTTAGAAACTAATGGATAAATCCAATGATCACGCAATTTAATTTTCTTATTCCATCTTAAATAAGAGTCTATCCAATTTTTAGTATCTCTTATTGTCATTATAAATTTTGAACTTGGGAATTTTTCATTTAATGTCTTATAAAAATCCGTATGATTCCAAGGCCTATCTTCAAAAGCATCATATTTTTTAACTAATTCAAATAAAGGTGTATAATTATTCTTTAATGCTTCTGTTAAATATTTTGAGTTTTTTGTAAACATTATGTCTTCAGGACATAAATTATAACCTAAAATATTAAGAGCTTTTGTCATAGAAGTTGTGCCAGTTTTATTTGCACCAATCACAAAAATTTTCTCTTTTACCATATTATTTTGATTTAAAAAACTCTTTAAATTCTTTAGGGGTTACTAATTCAAAGTTACAAGACTTATGCAGAGTATCTAATAACTCTATATTCTTTACTTTATTTCCTTTAGAGTCATAAAAGTTATCTTCTAGACCTACTCTCCAACCATCATTCCTAACATTATAGTTTATAACAGAGCTTTGAGTTTTACCTATACCTCCAAAACACATCTTAGATGTATGAGGTTTTAGTTTAACTAAATAGTCTATTACATCTACATCAAATTGAGCATTAAATAAGTTACCAAATATCATGTTAATGTAGTAAGGTTTTTTTAATATTCCTTTAGAAATCAAGTAGTTAGCGTAATTTAACATACCTGCATCAAAACATTCTATTTCAGGTACTATATTTAACTCATTCATTCTTTTTGCTAACTTAACAATCATCTCTGGAGTGTTTATATTTACTCCTGTAGAGTAATTCCAACTGCCCATAGTTAATGAACCCATATCTGGCTTTAATTCTAAAACTTCAGATCTTTTTTCAAATTCATTAAAATGTCTACCAGTTAATGATGTACAAATTGCTAAGTCAGGACAATGTCTTCTTATACCTTCTATAATAGGTCTATAATGTTCTGCTTTGTAGGTATTGTTTAAGTCTTTATCTCTTGCATGGATATGCACTAAGGTAATTAGTTTTTTTTCAAAAACTTGACAAACTTCTTCTACTATCTCATTAGGTTCTAAAGGAGCTAGACTATTCTCTCTTGTTGTGTTAGTTCCTGTAGGTGTAAAATTTACTATTTTTTTCATTATCTTAGTGTATTATAGTTTGAAATAACTTCTTTAAGGAGAATTGTATTTTGTTTTTTAAATAATTTAAAGCAATTATTCCAAAAAATATAGTCTCTTGGGCCAGATGAACCTTTACTCCATTTAATAGTTTCTAGTGCTGTAGTATGACATAATACATTACCACTATCTATTTTTCCTGGAGATGGGTAAATGGTTTCTAATCTAAAGTTATTGTTGTGACCATTTTGTTGACCTATAACCATACCTTTAAAGTCTGTATCTTTATATCTTTGATATACTTCATACATATGGTCATGGAAAGTATTATCATCATCTAAAAGACAAAACCAGCCCTCTTTCATTTTATTAAAAGATGTATTCCTTTTAACTATAAAGTCATTATCTTTACAGTCAATATTATACAGTATTACTCTTTTATCTTCCCATACCTTAGATTCTGGAGTCTTTCTTGACTTTACTTTAGATATATGCCAAGTAATATCTTCATGTTTAGGTATAGACTCATAAACTTTATCTATATTCTCGTATCTATATAATATTGTCTGTATGTGTAACATCTTTAATTTTACATTGATCGTTATGGTTAATAAAATCTTGCATAGTTCTTTCTCTAACTACTTTGTCACCAGTTCCTCTTTCAATTTTAACTTTAAATTCAGATTCAGATCTAGTCCATATATGTTTTATCCATATATTTTTAGATGTATGTATATTCCAAGCCCCTTTTACTTTATTTCCTAATTCATCTATACAAATTCCAGTTATTATTGAATTATGTGGGTTTTTAAATTCTATTACTTTTTTAGGATTTACTAAAGATTTAACATGTATGTCTTCATGGTAATATATATAATCTGTCATTGGTGTTTTATTTGTAAAGTATGGTTTTGGTTGACCATACATTCTCCAAGACAATACTAATGCATCAAAACTCATAGAAATTGATTGTAAACAATCTTTTATGTTACTATAACCATTTAACATTATAAATTCATCTGTATCTATAAATGCTATATAGTTGTAATTAGAATTATTTATACAGCAATCTTTATAAGCTCTACATTGTGATGCATGTATATTATCTGTCCATAGTTTAACAGTTACATCTTTAGAATCATCTTTAACAGGTTCTTTACTTTCATTATCATAAATAAAAAAATGATCTATACCTATAGACCTATGATAATCTATCCATTCTTGTAAGTATTCATTTTCATCTTTTATTATTAAACAAATAGCTATTTTCATTTATGTGGATTTATTTTAAAAATTTTATTTTCTCTTAGACTACTCCATTCTCCATTAATAATTAAAGATTTAGTTCCTAATGTATATGGAAAACTTAATTGATCTCTAAAACTTCCTCTGCATATTTCAGCAAACCATTGACAGTTTAACTGATTAATAGTTTGAGTATTTTTTCTTAAAATCATTCCACAAGAAGCTAAAGCCCCTTCTTTGTCTTTATGGTATTCTAAATTACTCTTAGAGTCTAATTTTGCACAAGCTATGATTTCTTCATTAATTGTAGTTCTTACAGGATGATTTACTAATAAACATTCAAAATCTCCCATCATTTCAATTAACTCTAAAGGGTTTACTTTAAGTACAATATTAGCATCTATCCAAAGAGAATAGTCATGTTGTTCTAAATATAATTGTGGAAGTATTTTTGTTATTTTAGCGTTTAAGTTGTTTGATTTAAAATTAGTATTGCCTTGAACATAAATTCTTCCATCTTGAACAGGAATATCATAATCTCCTACTAAACAACTGTATTTTATTATATTCATATTTTTATTATATCCATAAGGACAATTTTTACAACCATTTTTACAACAAGAGCCCCTACTAAGTAGGAATTCTTTTGGTAATGGTTTCATTATAAACTATTTACTGTTATGTACTTATTATTTTCTATCCAAACTGAGAATAGTCTTTCTAGTACAAAAGTGTGATAAGTGTAATGTTCTAACCCGGTATACTTTTTTAAGTCTTCTTTACTTAAACCTGCAGGGTAATTAGCATCATTAAAAATCTTTGACACTAAATACTCATCTGTTTCTAAAAGTTCTACAGCTGGTTTAAGTATTTCATTTACATACTTAACGTATATATCCTTTTTAGCGATGAAATAGTTAGAATGTATAGGAATAGTAGGCTCAATCATTCTAAGGCCTAATTTGACACATAAGAACTCAAATATTTCTAAAAACCCAGGGTGTTGTACTTCAGTCCAAGCTAAATAATTATGTTGCCATTTAAACCTAGACACATTAATTACATCAGGACTACTTGCCATTAACTCTTTAGTCATTTTATAGAATAAAGGTTTAGGTATATTCATCTTAATACTATACTTCCAACTTAAGATACCCAAATAGTCATCATCTTTTAAGTCATCTATCTTATTGTCTATAATGTCAATAATAGGATTTACTTCAAATAGATAACTTTTTTGTTCTACTGTAGTAATATGAGAGTTGTCATACTTTTCATATTCAGTAAACTGATCTTTATTGTAAGCTATAGAGTACATTTTTAAGTTGTCTGGACACACTACTTCTTTATTAGCTATTAATTCTACAAAATCAGTTAATCTACTAACTCTTTCACTAAAACTAATAGTATCTAAAGTTTCTTTACTTAATTCTTTACCTAGTTCATACCAAACATTACCTTCAACTAATTGTTTAACTAGCTTATAGTAATCACTTGATTTTCTGGCAATTAAGCAATTATTAATCTCTTTTCTTTCATACTCTCCACTTGCAATTACTACAATACCATGTAAAGAAGCTTCCATAATCTTTAAAGCACTTTTACACTCAGCAAACTCTGAAGGACTTAAAGGAGCTAATAAAATATCAATATTGCTATAAAGTTCCATATAACTATTAGCTTCTTTAGCTCCACATAGTTCTAACTCAAAACCTTCAAAAGTAAATAACTCTACAATCTTACTCCAATATTTATCTCCTTCTACATAACCACAAAGAACAAACTTACACTTATCTTTTAATTTTTTATCTTTAGCTATTTGTTTTAGATTGTTTTTAATTGATTGATAATCATGTAAATGGGAAACTGAACCACAAATACCTATTCTAATCTTACCTTCATTTTTAGGCCTATCTACAATCTGAAATTGACCTTCTCCTACTGGTAATTCATTATAGTTAATACAGATATTTTCATTGATCTTACTTAGGTTTAAAGCTAATCTATTAGTAGCTACAACTAATCCATCTGCAATAGCTGCAAATAAAGGAACTCTACTATAGTCTACTTTATGTTGAATATGCTTTTTAGGTAACACCCAAAAATCATCTATATCTTGAATAACTTTTACATTATGCTGTTGAGCCATAGTAGAAATCCAATTAACTCCATTTTGTATACTCCAATTAAAGTATACCATATCATTATTTTTAAAGTCCTCTTCTTCTAACATAGTAGAATCTTTAAAAGTAACTTTAACTGTACATTCTTCTTCTCCAATTTTAATAACTTTGTTATCAATACTGGTTAAAGGAAGTTTTACTCTGTGATATCTACTTCCTCCTAATTTCTCTTCTAGCACAGCTAGTAAATGATACTCTTTCATATGGTTTTTTTAAAATTGATTATTGCTTGTTTATGATGTTCTTTAGGAAATCCTAATTCTTTTGCGTGATGACAATCCCCACAACAAAGATAGAAATTATTTACATCAAAAGCAAATTGTGGGTAGACTTTTTTTGATACTAAGTGGTCTACATTGATTGTACTAAAATCTATAGGTAAAAGTTTACTACAGGCCATACATTTTTTGTACTTTCCAAAGGATTCCCACCATTCTTTCATAAATTCATGTAGTTTTTTAGTATTTTCTGTCTTAATCTTTTTCTTTTCAATACTAATAACACTAATAGTTTTTTTTAACCCTTTATTTTCTTTAACTTTTTCCATTTTATAATGAAAAGAACAAAAGCCCTTCCCCCATAAGGGAGAAGAGCATTCATCTACTTTACATTTCTTTTTTGTCTTAGATATCATGTATTATTTTAGCAAATTTTTTAAAATGTTCAGGCCCATTATTGTCAAAATAATCAACAATCTCAAAATCTACTTTAGGATCTTTTTTAATTCTAGCTTCAAAAGTATCAAACATCTCAGATAATAATGAGAAATTTTCTACATCTTCTGGGTGTAGTGGTAATGAGTTTTGGTTTTTCTTTACAATGTTTTCTCCAAGAATCTCATCATAAATTACTATCCAACCTAATTTTGTTTTTTTAACTATTCCTTTAATCATTGAAGTATTTATTTAAAATTTTATTTATAATCCATTTACTTACCTCCCATACAACTATTACTATTAGTATTTTCATTATAACCAGTTTTCTTTTTTTAAGAATTTAAGAAATTTTGTAAAATCTTTAAAACCTTTATCTGACATATCTTTTTTTGCTTCTTCAATTTCTTTTTTATCGCCATCTAATATTTTATTTAACCAAAGGGGATTGTCCCAATATTCTGTTGCATCTATTTTTTTATCTGTAAACTTTATTTCTAATTCAGGGTAAAATTCTTTACCATTATCTTTAGACATTAAACTTGCTTCCCAACAATAATCCCAAGTTTCATATACACAACTTTTACTAAAAGTTACATCTTTTTCAGTTAAATCTAGTTTATTTGGTTTATCTTCTTTGACATAATCTTCTTTGACATACCAAACTCCGTTTATTTCTATTCTATCCATAATTTGTTTTTTTAAAATATATACCTAATAGTCATATCAGGTAATTCTTCTTTTAATAGTTTTTTAAATGATTTTATAAAAGTGTCTTTTAACTGCCATTTGTATCTAATAGTGTTACTTCCATATTGAGATACTTTGTCTTCTTGAATTTTAGGAACCCATAAATACTTTTCAGCTTCAGGATAGTTTATTTCATTGTACAGGTGTTTGTTATACTCATGAGTTAAAAAGATACACTCACAACTTAAATTACTAATATTCAGTTCTTTAACTTTTTTAAACAACTCTCTATACTCTTCTAACCAACCTCTATAAGCAATTATGGGACTAAAATTAATATGGACTTCATAACCAGCTTTATCTAATTCTTTTATAGCCTCTAATCTTTTTTCTAAAGGATGAGTACCTTTATCCATAATTTTAATCATCTTATCTGTGAGTAAAGATAGTCTAATTCTAACTTTTTTCCTAGGGTTAAATGATAAAAAATCTTTGTTAAACCACTTAGTAGCAAAAGTGAATTTAAGGTCATTATCTACTGCAAACTGAAATACTTTTTGCCAATCAAAATACTTAGCTACCTTGCTTATATCTGTGTTACAACCTATGTCATAGATGAAAAAGTCCCTATCACATTGATTAGGGACTTTTACTTTTAGGGTGTTTCTATGATTTAAAATATTCTGTAAAATATCTTCAACATTAGTAGCAACATTTATATCTGTAGACTCATTATGTCTGTGTTGATAGCAATATTTGCAAAGCATTGGGCAATTAAGTACAAAATTGGGTGTTGTATAGTCTGCAGATCTTCCATTTTCTCTAATCAGTTTTGTTTTCCTCTCTTTGTAATCTATCTTCATTTAATTTGTACATTACGTATTTATAACCAGAACTAAAACTTTTTGCTTGTATAGTATGAAATACTTTTGAAGGTGTATCTATAGGATTAATGTTAAAACTAGCATCTAAGATAAAATACTCATCATCTACTAATTTACCTATATTCCTAGATTTCATTTCTTTAAATAAAGGAAGGAACTGATCATTCCTCCCTTTATCATTTGTTACTTGAAATATTGTCATATTATTTTACTTCGCAATTAGCACCACTACAAGCAAGTTCATCTGCCTGAGTAGTATTATCTTCTTCTTCTGTAATAGAAGAAAAATCAATGTCTTTTAATTTTAAAATTAATTCATTATACTTTTCTTCAGTTATTTCTTCAAAAGGAGCTTGTATATAACTTCCACCATCATAAGGTAAAACAGATAAACCATTATAAGTGTTTTTGTTATCCCACATCCATTCTCCAACTTTTTCCCATTCATCTTCTTTAACACTAATAGTTGCAGAAATATTATGAGTATTTATTCCATTTCTATGGCCAGGCTTTACCCAATTATTATAATAATGCTTAACTCTTTCTAAGAAATCTATTGGAGATTCATCATTCCTAGTTAAAGCATCTTTAGGAGCTTTAATGGGTATTCTTACACATAATGTAGTCTTAGGAGTGTAAAACTCATCTTCACATATTTCAGGATGATTTTCCATAAGATATTTAGCTACAGTTTCTGTTTTATTAAATCTCATAGTTCTAAGATAATAAGGACTGTGCCAAGTATGAATACCACTAGAAGTACCTAATACACAAGAAGTTGTTCCAGAAGGTTTAACACAAGTAACTCTAGCTGCTTTTTTAATACCTATAATTTCAGCCACCCTTTCATTTTCAGACATAGCTATTTTTACTCCTTCTTTTAAGTAGTTTTCTACTTTATTAGAGGCTATTCCAGTCATTCCTATGCCTAGTAAAGCATCTTTTTCAGTAGTTTTTTTCCATATATCCCTAAGATAATGAAAATCTGTAAATGAAGCTTGTAAAGTTCCAAAGAAAGAAGCTACTTTAACTCTTTTTTGAAAATCTTCTTCTGATTCTACTGAAGATACATTTAACTCACAAAGATTACAAAATTGAAAAGGTCTTAATGCTATTTCTACACAAGGATTTGTTCCCCATTCAGGATTATTAGTTAAATAAATTCCCGGCTCTCCAGAACCACTTAATTCTATTCTTTTCCATAATTGAAGAAATTCTTTTTTATCTAACTTAGGTCTAAAAGCTACAGCTGAATTATTAGCTCTACCTCTTTGTGGGTTTAATTCATACCAAGTTCCATACTTAGAAGTAATCATATCTTCATCATCAAAGTCAAATAAAGCTATCATAGCTGCTCTTCTAATACCACCACTAAGCACACTATCAGCTATATGACACATAATATCATGGCATTCTGTAGAAGTTAATTTTGATCCATTAGGTTTATTTTCTAGTATAGCCTCTATATGAGCTAAACAAATTTTTAAAGGTTCAGCACCTGGAGCTTTTCCACCAGCTGTAACTAATAAAGCTCCTTTTTCTCTAATAGCTCTAAAGTCAAATTTAGGTTTACTACCTAATCCAAAATATGATTTAACTAATATTTTAATTGCATCAGCCCAACCCATAATATCATCTTGAACTAAGAACTTTCTTTCTTTATTTGGTTTATGAATTTCAGGTAATTTATCAATATGTTTGTTTTGTACTGAATAACCTACTCCAGACCCTCCTAATAAAAGAAACATTGTTTCACTAAAAGCATGATAACTGTCTACTAATAGATAAGAACAATTATACCCTCTAGCATGATTAACTTCTATTGCTTTACCTGCAAATTGCATCATTCTCATAGAAGGTAATACTTTATAATCTCTAATATATTGAGAATTATTAATAATTTCTAACTCTAAATCAGGAAATTTATCAATCATCATATTTTGATATCTAGAGACTATTTCATTAAATGACTCTCTTTTTTTTGTTTTTTGATTGTATTTAGCATATTTACTAAATACCGTTAAATCCGACAATATTTTTAAGCTTTTATCCATATATTTTAATTGTTTTTTATTTTCCTGTACTTCCAAAACCTTGTGCCCCTCTTTCAGTTGTAGATAATTCTTCTACTTCTTCAAATTCTATAGTAGGGTAAGGCATAATAATTAATTGACCTATTCTTTCTTTAACATTGTAAGGTTCACAACTAGACATTAGTATGTTGTTAAATTTAAGTACAATTTCTCCCCGATATGAAGAGTCAATTATCCCAACGCTGTTTCTCAAAGTTAAATCTGTTTTGCTAATAGAACTTCTAGGGAATAGTAAACCTACATGATTTTCAGGTATTTCAATAGCTAACCCTGTTCCATAGCATACATTGTCAAAATCATCATAAAACTTACTTGTTGCTACTAAATCCATTCCTGCGTCCCCTTGTCTTGAGTAAGAGGGAATTACTGCATCTTTATGTAACCTTTTAATTTTTACTTTTTCCATATTTTTTGTTTTTAATTAATAATTCTTTAAATGACCCTATCCATACAACTTCAAATATCTTCTTTTTAGAAGAAACATCAGGATAGATTTCTATTTCCATTAAAGCAAATCTACCATCATAGTATAATTTACCTTTAAATTCATTTATGTCTATTCTTTTTTCCATCCAACCAGAAGTAGGGTCATCTTTAACTTCTATATTCTTTCTTTTAAAACCTAGAGAAAGTAGTTTCTTATAGTTTTCTTCTATTGTTGTTTTCATAAACCATAGCCTTTTTTATTAGAAAGTTCTCTTTTAAGTTTAGTAAGATAAAGGATACTATCCATTTGTTCTTCTATAGCATGATTTAACCATTCTATTGTAGATAAGTCTTTTCTATCTAAATTTGTTCCGTATTTAGCTTGACCTACTTTACTTCTTTCTAAGAACTTTTCTCTAACTTCATCTACTATAGTATCTCCTGATGTTTCAGAATTAGGGTAACTTTCAGCAGTATGTGACACAAAATAAGGGTAATCTTTAGAAAAACCTAGACTTACATAGCATTTATCATTAATTAAAGAAGGTTTATTATGTTCTTCTTTCATCTTTTTAATTAGTTTGTATAATTGATTGCTTCTAATATCAGTTTTAAAATCTGTATTATCAGTTTTAAAATCTGTAGTATTGGTTACACTATTACTCTCTGAAGCTATAGCAATTCCTTGGTTATATAATTTTACTATTACTTCCTTACTAAGTAATTTAGTTTTTCCGTTTATGGAGATTAATAAATCTCCGTTATTGTTTATTTGCATTTTCTTTAATTTTATTGTAGTTAAAAATATAATCATCTGTGTCAGGGTGGTCATCTAAATCTAAATGATCTAATATTGAAGCATTTATACCTAAATCTTCAGCTTTTTGTAGTAGATATTTAGGATCTCTTGTAATAACCTTATATTGTTCTAATACTAGACTTCTACTTTTAGAACTTTCTATTTTAAATTCTTGTGCGTATTTTTCTCCAAATTCACTATACTTTCCTTTTTTAAATAAGTCTATAATATATACCCATTCTGGTAAGACTTTAAATATAACTCCATAGACACAATCATCTATTTTGTAATTTGAGACATAATTAACTACTTCTTTTTCAAGTACATCTATAATTGACTCAAACTTTTCTTCATAAGATTTAGGAAAACTAAATACTAATATTATGCAATTAGGTGTTTGCAAAGGCTTATCTACATCTTCTAGATAAGCATTTACAAACCCTAACTCTTTTAGAATCTTAGCTGTAAATTCTCTATTCGCTATTTGTAAAGTAGGTAATAGGTATTTACTGCTTAAATTCTTTTTAACTTCATGTAAAATTTCTTTGTTTTCCATATTAATCTTCATTTTCTAGTCCTTGAGTTCTAGACTCTTCTAACATTTCCATGTCTTCTCTGTTATTTCTATTTAACTTTTTTCCAAAATTAATTTCACAGATCTTTTTAGGAATTGTTACAGAATGAAAATTTTCTGAAGTTCCCCATAAAAATTTAAATTCCTTATTTGTTTCACCTATTGGTTTAAAAACTGTTCCTTTAGGTAATAAACCTGAATCTTCTGTTGTTATATATTCTATTTCCATATTAATTTGATACTTCTTCTGTTAATTCTTCTTTTCTTAAATTATTTCCGTTTAAAATCTCAGTTACAAGTGGTTGTACAATCTGTCTTGTATATTCTTCATTGTCTTTTAAATACTGAATTGCATTCTTTTTACCAATGACTTTAAAATCTTCTACTTCAGGAAAGTAATAAGTTTTACCTTCAACTTTAATGACTTCAAATTCTATAGCTAAATCTGCAATTTCTGAAAAAGAATCAAAACCTTCACTCCAATTATACACTACAGTACCTACTTTAAATGCTTCAGCAAGTTTATTCTTAATAATAGTAAACTTCATTACATTTTGTCTTAAATCCCTATCAATTTCACTTCTAGTTACTCTAATTCTAACATGAGCATAAAATGGAATTGCTAGGCCACCTGAAACTGTAGTAGGATCACCATAACCACCTAATTTTTGTCTAATTTGTTGAATCAAAATTACACAAGTGTCTGATTTTTCTAAAGCATCCATAACTAATCTCATTTTATCTGAGTTTACTCTAGACTCTACACCCATTACAATACTACCTTCATGTCTTGAAGCTGGAGCAAATGAAGTTACAGAATCTACTACAATAACACCAAATAGATTACTATTTAAAGAAGTTACTAAAATATCATACATATCTTCTAATGTCTTAGGTGTAGTAATAACTAATTTGTTATTGTCAATACCTAATTTAGCACCATAACTTGTAGTGTAGCTATCTTCTCTGTCAATAAGCATACACATATCACCAAACTTCTTTTGGCAATTACCCATTACATCATAAGCTGTAGTAGATTTACCTGCTGAAGTATCACCATCAATAGTATAAAGCTTTCTTTTTGCAAATCCACTTATACCTAATGCATGACTTAAACTGAAAGATGTAGTTGGTATTACATCTCCATATGCTTCTTTATCCAAAGCATTAATAATAGTCCCTTTACCAAATTTCTTACTAATCTCTGCTAGTAATGCTTTTAATGGGTCTTTTGATTCTACCTCTCCTTCCTCTTTTTTTGTTTTTGCCATAAATTTTGTTTAATTTTTTAGATAAAAATACCCTCTTTTAAAACTTTTTATATCTTAAAAGAGGGCTTGTTTTGTTCTCAATAGCTATGCAAATATACAAATACTTTTTAAAAAAACCTAATTAATCTAGAAATATTTTTAAAGTTTTTCCTCCATCCTGATAGGATAATTCTATTGAATTAAAATCACCTAATTCTTTATGAAGAGTCAATATTCTACCTATAGGTTTATCATTAGTAGCATGATTTATAACTTCTAATCTAGTTATTTCTACTTTTTTTTCTTCTTCTTCCATTTTATAAATTTACATCTGTTTTTAAACATAAAATTGACTTAGCTAAAGCTAATTGTTCAATAGCTTTATCTTCATTGTTTTTCCAAGCTTTCATATAGGCAGCAAATAAAGCTTCTTCATATTCTTCATCAGTCATTCCTATTTGGAAATTCTTTTCAAAATACTTTATACCTACTCCAGGAGTAGTTTTTACATTATCACCTGGCTCTGAAAGACATAATTTTTTATAAAGATTATGTTTAGCTTCTTCTTCTGTTACTTTAGACCAAGTTAGCTTTGAATAGTTATAAAATATACTTGGTAACTCTAATAAATCATGATCAACATAAGCTATAATAGCCTTGTCTTTTAGTTTAGCACTTAAAGTAGCTACATAGTCTTCAGCTTCATAACCATCAGAAAATATTACATTATGTCTTAAATGAGCATATTCATATAACTTTGGTATTAATTCATGCTTTTCTGGCCTATTAGCTTTATACTCTGTGTATAATTTCTTTCTAAAATTATCTTTCCCGGCTACAAATATATATGTAGCTACTATGTTAAAATAATTTTCTACCTCAGTTAAGTGTTTTAAGGTCATTTCATCTAATTTACCTTGTAAAAACTCTAAATCATCTATAGTATATTCAGGGTTTTTATTACCAAACTCATCGTTTCCACTATGTAAACAATGGTAAAATATGGAATCGTAATCCCATAAAAGCACTTTATCTTCTTTTGGTAAAGTAATGTCTATTACTTCAGATATTTTATTATCAAAGTCTTGAAAAGCTGTCTTATTTACTTCTTGTATGTTCATCTTCTTTACTTGTAATATATTTATGAAACATTTGTACTTTAGTATATTTTCTATCATCACTTAAAGTCCTAAAAACCTCTTCAGAATTATCATAGTATAGATTACTATTTTCTAAAAAGATACCAAAATCTACACAAGTATTTGTTATATACTTGTATAGTTCTGTCTTGCTCTTTTTTTCTGCAAGTTTATCTATCTTATCTCTTACTTTATCTGTCATCTTAAAATTTTATAGGTTTTCTAAAATAAGTGTTATTAATAATTGTTTGGTAAGTAGAGTCAGTAGTATCTTGTATTTTTGGCATCTCTGCAAATATACCCAATATTGGTTGAAAAGCTAGGCCAACTCTAATATCATCAGAACCATATGAATTTTTAAGTATTTTAACACTTCTATACATCTTGGCTCCAAATTGATTTCTTAATTGATCTAAGTCATAACCAATAGGATCTGGAACTTTATATCTCATTGGGTCAAATAATGCAAAAACTACATCAGCATCTTCTTGAGTAGAACCTGAATCTTTAAAGTCTTCCAACATAGGTTCAACATCTCCATTTTTAATCCTAGTAGGATTAGCAATGTCCCTGTTAAACTGAGAAACTTTTACTATTGTATAACCATATACATCTCTAAACTTTCTAGCATCTTCTGAAGATTGGTCAATAATTTCTTTTTTAGAAGATAATCTTATTTTATCTCCATTTGGATAACTTCTTGTTTCTTTCTTTTGAAGACCAATATGGTCATAAATAACTATTACTTGCTCATTTGGATCATTTGGAACATATCTTCTATTAAATTCATCTGCTTTAATCCAAGTTCCATTACTTTCTGCATAAGAATCTATTGTTTTTTTAATACCCATTTTTAACATAAGATTGATATAGTCTTTATAAGACTTTATAATTTCAATCTCTTCGTCATTTAACTTATTTTCTTCAGAAACCCAACCTAATATCTTATTTACAGATATAATCCTACCAGTGTCTATAAAAATCTTCCTGCTTATCCACTTACCTAACTTATAGTTCTTTCTTCTTTCCATAGAGAAGTAAAAGATTTTTAACTTTAAACCTTTAGTATTTTTACTACTTATAATAAAATCATAGGGATTTAAGATAAAAGCATCATCCAGAAAGCTTGATTTACCTGAACCGGTAAAACCACCAATTAAATAATAAGTAGCTTTTCTTAAACCTACATGATGATTTAATCTATCAAATCCCATTGGTATTTGATCTTGTGTTAAGCCATATTGAATTTCTTTCTCTAAGCCTTCAAAATAATCTGTTTTTATCATATATTAAAAGTGTCTAGTGGTTTATGCTTATGCATGTCTGTTTCAATAATATTGTCTTCATAGTCTGTAGCTAACTGACTTTGAGAATCTTTCATTATATAGTATTGAAGTAATTGTACATAACTAAAATTAGCTTTATAAGCCAGATTAACATAGTTTAATAGTAGTTTTTCTACTTTATTACTATCTTTTAGTTTGTACTTTAAGATTACTTTTTTTAACCTATTTTGAAAGTCTACTTTGTTTGGTAGAAAATTATACTTTCCTTGTACTTTATATTGGTCTTTACCAGATAAAGTTTTTAAGTAAGTTTGTAACTTAATTAAAAGCTTTTCATAATTAACTTCTTTTTGCCTATTTCCTTCTATTTTGTTTAGAACTTCATAAGCTTTATTAGTTAAATTTACATTATTATCAATATAACTTTCTTTTTTTGCTTTGATTATCTCGTCTATATACTCTTCTTTAAATAAAAAAAGAGAACCATCTTCTATAATTCTAAATAATAAATATTCTTTTACAGTGAGATGATTCTCTTTAATTTTAAGAAGATAATCTAAATTATACATATCCATATCTTCTTATTTATGAAATTAAAACGGTAAGTCTTCTTCTACAGTTGATTCTTGGATAACTGACCCACTACTTAAAAAGTTTTTACTTGGATCATACTCTTCTAATTGTACTGGATTATAGAAATGCTTAATTCCATTAGAAGGATCTGTAGTATTATTAAAGAATGCTTCAATAGGAGTTAATTTCTTCTTATCCATTGCTTTATCTCTAAGAATTTCTACTTTACCTGGAGTTAAGCCATAATTTACTAATTGATTAAAAGATAATGCATTGATAAAGAACTTATTAGAAATTGTTTGAACTTCAGTTCCATCATCTTTTGTTCTAACTGCATAACAACAAACTACTTTTTTACCTAATAGATTTTCATTTAACTGCTTAAAGTTACCTTTAAATAACTTTTTAGTATCTAAAATAATAGATACAGCTGTATTATACTTATCTAAGTTAAATACACCATTAATCAAAGCATATAAATTATCTTCTCCTTCTACACCTTTTCTGTATTCTTTAGATTGAATTACTTTTTCAGCATGTACTGTAGCACCTGGTTTCCATCTATCAGATGTAGAACCATCAGGTAACAACCAAGTAATTTGAGTAAAAGCTTTAAAAGAACTAAATAATCCACCTGGATTTTCTTCTCTATTCCAATTATCAGTATTAGATGCATATTGACTATCACCTAATTGATTGATATACATAGTTTTAGTACCATCTTTAGAGATTCTTTCTTTGTCAGTTAATTGAAATAAAATAGAATTAACTTCTCCTGTTTTTACAGATTTAACATAAATTTGAATTTTAGAGATTGAATTACCATCTTCATCTTCTTTGATGTATTCAGGTTCTTTAAATTTAGCCATTGACTCAGGTTCTGTTACACCTAATAAATCACATAATTCATCTCTGTCTGGGTTAATAGCTACAATTTCAGCTACACCATAACCTACATAAAGTTTTTTTGCTACTGCTTCTTCTTTTTCTTGAATGTTCATTTTTTTAAAAGTTTTTTTGTTAAATAATGATGCAAATATAAGTCTTTTTACTTGTATTTGCAAGTTTTAAATTGTTTTAATGCACCGTACTATAAGAGTTTCCGTATTCTATTGAACACCCAACTTTTATGTTTAATTTTAATTTATCATTTACTTTATCCATAGCAATATCTAAACTTTTTGTAGTTTTTTCTTTGTCTAAAGTGTTAAATAAAATCTCATCATGCATTTGTAGTGCTATTTTTATACCTTCTTTTCTTACAAAATATACCCATTGATCAAAAGCATAAACTGCAGTACCTTGATTTAATGTACTAAATTTATCTTTGTCATTTCTTAAAGAATACCAAAAGTTAGATACTGGGTTTAGTAGCCATTTTTGATCTCCAATTTCTTTAATTTTTAAGGAATTCTCTACGTCTAAGATAGCCTTATTTCTGTTCCAATAAATCTTCCAATAAATCTTTAATAACTTAGCTGCTTCAGATAACTTTAATCCACTGTTTCTAGCTAGGGTAGCTTTGCCAACTTTATAAGTAGCACTAAAATTTACTATCTTAGATTTAGTCCTAATAGATTTAATCTTATTATACCTATCTTTATCAAATTCTGTTGGGCTAAACTTTATTTTTAAAAACTCTGCTTCTTTTTTATCTTTTTCATATTTTTTAAAAAAGTCAATGTCATCCTGAGTTAATAAACCAGCTAATAGTCCAATTTCTAAATGAGCATCATAACCTTCTACATTCATTTCTTCTACATACTTAGGGTCATATTGATAGATATAGTGTCTTTTAGTTCTATCCTCTATATTACTTAAGTCTGAACCACATAATTCTGCTCCATTATCTGCTATTAGACAGCCTCTGACATCTTTTCCATACTTCTTATCCACTCCAGGTAAATTAACTACTACAGCGTGTTGTAATCTCAAAGTATTAGTCAATCCCATACATGTAGGATATAGTCTATCTTTTACTTTATTTTTTAAAAATCCTTCAAAGATTCCTATTCTATGAGATAATAAAGATAAACCATCTAAAACTTCTAACTTAGGCTCTTTCTTAAATAGTTTTTTGATACTATTGCATATTTCACCTTGACCTGTTTTAGCTCCAATTTGTACTATTTCTTTAGTTTGACTGGTTTTCTTATCTCTTACATGTTTAATATGCTCTGGTTTCCAACCTAAAGAATATAACCAATCTTTGATTTGAGAACTTGAATTTGGATTAGAATCTTTAGTCCCTTTAACTTTACTCTTTTCAATCTTTTTAGGAGCTGTTTGTGCAAAAGCATTGTAAAATAAATCACCTTTTTGAAATATATTCCCATTATTATCCTCTATAGCATTTTCATAGACTTTCTTTTTCTTAATTTCTACTCTAGGCATTACTTTTTTTAACTCTTCTAGTTTATATTTTTTATCTTCTAGTAGAGTATTTAAAGTTTTTTCACAATGATTTACGTCTAATTTAATACCTACTTCTTCTTGTTCCCTAACACAATTCATCTTAAAAGATAGATATTGGCAATACCTACTTATTTCTTTTAAGTCATTATCATATAGGTTTAAAAGATAGTTATATTGTTTATACCACAATTTAGTATTAATCTTGACATCTTCTTCACACCTATGAATATAAGTTTCTAAAGATAAAGTTGACCAATCATCTACTTTTGGCTTAGGAACGCCAAAGAATTCTCCCCATTCTCCTAAACCATGAGACTTTTGTTTTGGGTATAGGGTCCAAGATAAAGGTAAAGTGTCAATTAACTTAGCTTTTACAGTGACTTTTAGTATTCTTTCTAAAGTGGGTATATCATATCTACAGATATTATGGCCAATAAGTGTTATTTCTGGCCTGGATACAAACTTTTTTATATCAGAATAGTTAGATAAGCTAAGTATTATTCCACTGTCTAAGTCATGATAACTTAAACAGTGGATTTTAGTAGCATTTAAACCATTCGTCTCAATGTCAAATACATAGTGGTCTTTCATTAAAACGCATTTAATTGTACATAAACTTTATGTCCTTTTATTAAATCAAATAAGATATTTAAATCTACACCTGTTTTGTAATAAATGGTATTCTCTTTTTTATTGTAAGTTACTTTGTCACTAAACTTATCTGATAGTATTTTATTTAAATCAGTCATACTTATAAATTGTAAGTTTTGTTTAATAAATCTGGTACACTAAAATTCTTATCACAAAGATAAATATTGATTATTAGCTTTTCATTCTCTTTTTCAAAGAACTCAAAATGATTAGAATAGATATACTCTAAAGAGTCATCTTTTATAATACCTAGTAAAGAATCATCTTTTATAATACCTAATTTAACCACATCTTTTTGTTTGTCATTAGTAAGAGATTTTTCAGTCATAGTATCAGTAAAAGCCTTATCATATAGATAACTTTTATTGTTAATATCACTCTTATTATTCTCTAATTTACCTTCAAAAGTGTAATAAAATGCTAATCTTTGGTCTGTTTTTACTTCTATCTTGCTGTTTTTCAAAGACTTAACAAGATTATTAGTTAAAATGTCTCCAAAATATGTCTCCAAAATACTTATGAAATTCTTTCATTACTTTAGACCTACTTTGAGGGTGTAAATTACCTGAATATAAGTCCTGAGCATTAATCTTCCATAACTTAGGAGTTCCTGCAGTCTTTACATTTTTAACAATATTTATTCCAGTTTCAGTACAAACAGCTTTTCCATTTTTGTAATGAACTCCATCTTTTTTATACTTTTTAGGTATTTTTTCTTCTTCAGCTATAGTATAATATTTAGCTCTTCTTTGTTCTGATAGCTTAATATGTGTAATATAGTCTGGTATTTCTAATTTCCATTTTTTATAAATCATATATTATTTTGTATTTATTACTAAATCTTTCTAATAACTCTTCTTCTAGTTCAGCATCTGTATAGTTAAAATAACCTTTAAACCCAAACTCAAATATATATTCTAAATAAGAGTCTTCTCCAGTGTTATTTGACATTATTGAGCTAACATCATCTTTAACTAATTTTTCTACAGCTTTGTCTAATAAAATTTCTATACTGTTTTCCATGTTATTTTTTCTGTTTTAAATTGAGCTAATCCTTTTCTTATCCAATTTTCATCAAATGTATCTTTTAAACATAAAATATGAATATCAGCTTTATCTGCAGTAGATAAAGTTAAACATCTGGCTATCTTTTGATGAGCTTTTGATGCTGAAGCATATGTATGCAATATTATACATTTGTTTAGATTGTTAAAAGTAATGGAAGCCTTTAATTGATTAATAGTTGCTAATTCTTTTATTTGATCTTTTTGAAACATTTCAAAATTCTTTTCAGAATCTTTGTTTCCAGAGTAATAAGAAGGTACTTTTAAATCATTACATTGAGCTTTTGTCTCTACAAAAATAATACATTTATCTTTATTTTCTTTAACTAATTTAGATAAATAATCAACTTTTGTTTTAGAATTCTTAATAACATTCATCAGTAATAACATATCATTCCAACTATTACTAGCTTTGTATTTGAATTCCAACCATTTAATCTTTTTTTGCTCTGTCCAAGTACTTTTATCTGCTTTAGTTAAGATTGTCTTATTAGCATCTAATACATGAATAGTAATATTATAGTCTTTAGAAGTGTGTCCTACTGTTTCTTCTAGCTTCTTAGTATATACTATTGGTATATACTTATCCATATACCATCTTTTGTCAGAACCCTTAACTGGGATAGTCCCAGTTAAGAATTTGACATTTTCTGGCATATTACTTACTATGTATGTTAGATTATTAATAGATAAAGTATCACACTCATCACAGATTAAACAATCGTACTCTTTTAGATTATGTTTATGCAAAGACATATTTGTAGTAAAAGTAATATTTGATATATTAATTTTAAACTTTTCGGCATCTTTTATCCAACTCTCATAAATGGGTTTATTTGGATAAGATACTATCACTTTTTCAAATTTAGTAGCTATATTTAACATAATCTTGGTCTTACCTAAACGAACAGATATATCTCCTGTACATCTTTCTTTAGATAATAAAGCTATTTCAGCTTCATCTTGAATTTCTTCTCTAAAATTACTCATTTAACAATCCTTCTAGTTTATTTAAAGTTAGTCTTTCCCAATTATTTATAATAAAATCAGATTTAAACTGATCCATTATATTATTATTTGGTAAAATTCTATCTTTAGAATAATAAGTTACTTCTTTTGACAATTCATTTATTTGTGAAGTATCAAAATAACCTATATTTTCATAAATAAGATCTATTACTTGTTTTGGAGATAAATCTCTTTGAAAATCTACAGCATCAAAATAATCTAATATGTCTTCTTGCTCTAGTTTGTCTATAACATAATCTTTTAAAAGATCAAAAGGAATTTCTGATAAGTCTATTTCTTGTCCTGTTGCTTCGTTTTTTACTGTCATTTTAATTAATTTTTACTATTTTATAATTATAAGGGTTATCAAAATCAGTTGAACCACCTTCAGTTATGATGATCATAGTAGGAATTTTAGTTTTTACATGAATAGCTGGTATATAACCATCTGTTGTAATAATAGCAAAATTCCAACCTTTTTGTCTATAACTATTGTTTACTTCTACTAAAGCACAATTTAAATCTGTTCCTCCACCTCTAGTTCTTGTAATTTCTAACTTACCATCATACTTCTTAGGAGTGTCACATTCTGCATCCCATGCAGCATATTCAACATCTCCACCAGCTTTCCATACATTGTAAAGCTCAGCATTACATCTTAGTAAATCATCATCTCCTACTGAACCACTTGAGTCTGAGAGAAATACACCACTTACCTTAAACTTTTGCTTTATGCCAGGGTTTTCATCAAATCTTCTACTAGGTCTTTTCCTATTTGGTAATGTTTCAGAAGAGATAGTTGAACCAACAAACTTTCTAAATAAAGACTTCCAATTAACTACTTCTTTTATCTTAGTAATTCTATTTAATAGTCCTTCTAGGTGTGCTGGGATATTGCCATTTTGTTTAGCAACTTCATCAGAGATTTTATCAAGTCTATTCATAATATCTCTTTTAAGTACTTCTTTCTCAAGGTCAGTCATACCTTCTGTAAGTTCTTCCCAGGTGACATGTTTATCAATCTTTTCTTGATTATCTAATAAATCATCAAGATTCTTGTCTCCTGAAGTACCATTACCATTTCCAGGCTCTCCGGCTTTACTATCTTCTCCTTTACCTTTAGATTCTTCTTTTTTGTCTTTAGCCTCTTTAAGTTTATTATAGTAATATAAACTATCTTTTTCCTCTTCAAGTTGTAATTCGGGAAAATTTGCAGGTAACATACCACCTTCTATAAATTCTAATTCACCTTGGTAATTAACCATAAGTCTTGAATTTATAGTAAGGTCTAAAGCTATATTATCTAAAGGCTTTTCTAATGCAAACTCTTTACAAAATAAGAAAGCTTGGTCAATTAGATGTTGGGTTTCATGTAAAACTAAGAATGTCCTTTGTTTTTCAGTTAATTTATCCCAAAAATCTGGATTAAATAACATTACAGGTATTTTAGCATTTGGATGTTTAGCTAGACATGCTGTAGGTATTCTTGTACTAAAAAACTTATTAACTTCTGTTAAGAACAAGCCATAAAAGACTGTCATATTAGAGTTGATAAGTGAAAACACTATGTTTTGTAATTCTTTTTCTTGTTTTTTATACATTTTTTTTAATTTTTATCTATACAATTTAATACACTTATAGTGGGATCTTTAATCCAAGACTTTGTGCTATAAAAAACATATACTATATCATTTATTATAAATGTATAATAATCAGAATTTTCAAATATTTCTTTAATATATGTTTCATCAAACTCATTATAAGCTATTTGTGCATACATTGTTATGATATCCATATCATCTCCTTGTAAAGCTTGTTTTAGTGTCATATTTATTTTTTTACCATGTTTTAGTTGATACTTTTTTTGTTTTACTGTTATAGTATATATACCTATCACTTTTATTTATTAAGTATTCTCCAGGAAAAATTTGTTCTACCCTTACATATGAATTATTTCTAAATAGATAATCTTGAATTACATCAAGATCATATTTATCAAATATTATTTTTAAATATAGTACAGATATTTCTTTGTCTTTTGAGTCTACAAACTTAAATAATCTTTTTAATTCTTCCATTATATGTAATTATGATTAAGTAATATAGCATAATCTACATAAGTTATAAATTTATTATCTTTATACATAATTCGAGTATGACCGAATCTATGTACATTTGTTCTATAAGAACTTGCTATACTATTATCAGGATTTATTTTATAAATTTTAAAAGATAAGTCTTCTTCTTTTTCTAAAGAATTTATAAGAGAATTCATACCATACTTTTCTTGCATTATATTTAGATATAAACAAACTATATCTTTGTCATCTGAGCGTAAAAATTTAAGTTCTTCCATTTAGTAATAAATTTAAAAGGGGTGATATACTCAAATATACGGTAATATACGCAAATATACCACCCTTTTGTGTTATTATGTAGTTAAAATACTAATTAGTTTAGGTCTTTTAATCAGCTCCGGAAATAATTTAGTAGTTTTCTTAACTGAAAGTAATACTAAATCTGGACTCATATAACTAGACTCCATGATTTCAGCATAAGTATTTACCATATCCTTACTAAAACTCTTATGATTTACTAAAGTGTAGTTCATAACCCTTCTACTCATAATAGAAGAAATGTCAATTCTTTTCTTAGTACCTTCTCCAATACAAACTTTTAGATCACTTAATGCATCTTCTGGTTTCATCTTTAGTAGTTGTTCTGGAGTAGGAAGTTTATCTAATTTGTCTTCAATAAACTTGTTTAACATTAATAAATGCTCTGCAGGTAATGAATTTTGACCTAATAAGAATACAGTATTCCAATTATCAGATAAATTATTAGAGAAACCAGAGCATAAATGAAAGAATTTTGTCCAAATTCTTAGATTACCTTTCTTAGCTTCATTACCTTCTGAATCTATGTTGCTTCCTTCAATGATTTCTGGATGCTTAATCAAAAAGTTAATAAATGCAGAAGGTAATTGTACTTTCTCAGCATAATTCAATGCCCAATCTTGAACAGAAGCTTTCATTTTTAAAGTCAAATATCTTGATTTTTGAGCAGAGTCACCTGAAGATACGTTAAAACTTTCCTCTCCGTCATCTGGATTAGAAGTTAAGACTACAGTACTACCTTTAGGTAAACTCCAAGATGAAGTTTCTTGCTCGTCAGTAATTCTCATACAAGCATTTAACATTAATGAAGAACCACGATTGTAATCATCTAAGACTAATACACAAGGTTTGTCTTCTTTGCCAACTAACCATTCAGGTTTAGCATAGCTCATTCTACTTTCGCCATTTGCATGGTATCCCTGTAGAATGTAATCATTTAGTAGTTTGTCTCCAATCCATAAACATTCTTCATTTTTACAAACTTTATACTGAGTAATAGGAAATCCTATAATATCGCCTGGCTCAAGCTCAGCTACATTCAATCTAATATAATAATGAGTTTGTAAGTCTTCACATAATTGTTTAACAACTGATGTTTTTGCAATACCTGGAGGGCCCTCAATATTTAATGCAACTGGTGCATGATTATTGTTAGCTAGTTCTACATTTTGTTTTACAGTATATTTTAATATTTCTGTTACTTCTGATGATGTTAATTCTGTGTTTAGCATATTTTAAAAGTTTTTGTTTAAATAAAATGATTTAATTGTTTTTAATTTTTGTTCTATAACTCTAGTTTTTTTTCTTCTATAGTAAGACATATTATCTGCTTTTGATATAATAAGATAAAATTGATCTCTACATAAGTCATGATCATATTCAAATAATATAGTCCAACCTAATTGAAAAGTTTCCTGATCTTTAGATTTTAGCATTTGTGTTATTTTATCTACCATTTCTTCTGGTAAATCACTGTTTGCTGACTTAAATTTAATATAACCAGGATAAATAAACTTAGCTCCTACATTGTTTACTAAGTCTATGGCTTCATTAAGTTGTTTTAAGTTATTTTCTGCTCTCCAACCGGTACTAAGAGTTATACTACTTCTACTTTGAGTTCCATATCCAAAATAATAATTAGGATATGGCATATTATTACTAATGTAATAATCTGCTTTACTTAAGTCATGAACTATCTTATTAGTTGGATATTGTTTTTTAAACTCATTTCTTGAAGTTTGTACATTTTTATCAAAAAATACTGTTTTACCTTCTTCTAGGACAGCACTTTTTAACATTTTATCTATTTTATCTACTATACCATCATAATCAGTTTTAAGTAGAGTGTCAGTTAATTTATAATGTTTTATCATATTTTTTTTACTTTGTTTTTAGCGTAGTTAATATTTAAATTATTTCTTGCGTCTATAACATTTTTTAATACTTGTTGTGGGACAGTTATATTACCTAAAAACTTTGTAATTATTTTATTAATATAAACTTCTCTTTCTTCTTGAGGGATATGTTCAGAGTTCAGGAGTAAACTCCCAAACTCTAAATTTTCCTCTATCTCTGAATTAATTAATTGCTCAAGTAATTCATTTTTAATAGTCTCTTCCATATTTAATCATTTTCAACTTCTTCTGAGACTTCAATAATTACTTCTTCAACAGGAGTTTCTAATTCTACAATCTTATCTAGTACATAGTGACCCCAATCCATCCTTACTTGCTTATATTTACATAAATCTCTTATAGTTTTTAAAGCAAGTAAGGCTTTATTATAGTCAACAACCATATTTGGTCTTTCTATATAAACCATATCTTTACAAAATAAAGGTAAAAAATCTAGTTTTTCTAGATTTTTATCTAACCTATTGAATAAATCAATATATTCTTGGTGATACAACTTAGGATTTTCTTTGAAAAGACTATAAATTTCCTCTAGAAAGTTATTTTGATTGGAGTCTGGATAGTCAAATAACTTATCTACACTATACGTATCTACAAAACCTGTCAATTTTTGTAAATCTTCTCCAATTTTAGTAGAAATGTAAGTCTTAATAATATTTGTACTCTGTATTACACCTGAATATTTATCTAAATCAATACGAATAAGGTTTGCAGTTGCATATTTACTCATTAAGTCTAACTTAGATTTTAAGTTATCTATGTAAATGAAGTTATGTGGATTTTCTTTTTCAATCATTTTTTGTGTTTTTTCTGTTACTGTTATAATTTCTAGATTGTTACTACTTTTTTTAAGATAAGTAAACATAAACTCTAAATCTTTTCTATGACTTTCTAAGCCATATATATGCAGCTTAGGTAATTTCCTTAAATCAAGTAAATTAATAGCTTTGTCTTCCCATATAGCATTCCAAGAAATCCATTTTTGAGGTCTTCTAGGATATTTAAGGAATATTTGGTCATTTCCTTTAATTATCTTTGGTTTAGACTCTTTTACAACTTTTGCTTTATCTAGAAACTCTTTAGGGACTTCAATATCTTTAAAACAAGCACTTTCAAACTCATCTTTTAATCTCATATATCTGTCATATAAAGTATCAATTACCACTCTAACTGTCTCTTCTTCTAGATACTTATGTATTGGCATAGACATGTAATTTAAAAAACAAGGCTTTGAATCATAAGAAATATCACCAGTAACTTCATCTACAATCTTTCCATTGAGTTTAGGGTAAGGTTTGTCATACTTATTATAAAAAGTAAATTTATCCTGTAATGATTTATAGTACTCTTGTTCTACTCTTTTTAAAGATCTGCCCATAAAGATATTATTTTCTTCAGAATAACCTGAACGTGCTTTTCTAACTAGAGTACTGTATCTTATGGAGCATTTAGCAGTATAATGAAGACCCCAAGTTCTACTCATAAAATGTTGAAAATCATTAATTTCTTCATAAGTATGATCTTTATACTTAGGTTTATTAAGAACAATATCTGAATAATCACTTAAACCACTAAAATACGTTTGAAAATCACCTATAGGTACAACTGGACTAAAACTTTCTGACATTCTTTTAAACTGAAACATATCCCTACACTCTATTACAGGATTTAAGTCATTATACTTATTATGAAACCAATCTGCAACTTTCTTAATCTTATCTAAGATTTTATCTTTGTAGTCTTCATTAATAGTAATTACCTCCCTAGTAGGATTTGTTTCAAAGTCATTTAAGCTAAACTTAAGTGCAATAGGGATCTTAATATCTTTTATACCTAGTTCATCCCATCTAATAGCATAGCTATATTGATCTAGACAAATATGCATACTACTCCATTCATTTATAGTGCTATACTGAAAGTCATCTGACTTGTATATTACAAATTTGCTATTTAAATCTACTGCCTCTTCTTTTTTTGAATAATTGAGACAATTTATAAAATTTAAATCAAATTTGAATCTAACATTTTGAAAATATTTAGATTTTTCTAATAGTTTTGTATAAAAAGTTGATAAATTATGTTTGTCAATTTGTAGCTCAAAGTAAACACCTTGAGGTTCATCTGATTCAAAATAATCTTCACATTTTATAAATAACCCTTTGTTTTCAATCTCTTCTAATATAGCATGAAAACCTTTTCCATTTTTATATACAGTATAATTACAGCTTTTATGATATGCACTAAATGCAATGGATCCGATGCCATATTTGCCAAGTTCTTGATTCTCAGTATTATCTTTACTTTGAGTCTTACTTGACTCTAATAAAGTACCCACTAATCTTTTAAACTCATCTATACTATCAAAACTATAACCATAGTCTCTGATATAAAAATAAAACACATTATCTACTTCTCTTATACCTAAATCAAAATTTTCATCTTGTTTACCTATTTTACGCATAGCATCTGTGCTATTTTGTAAAGCTTCTGATATAAAACTATACTTGTCTGAGTATAATTTAGACCCTAAAAGTTGTTGTAACTTTGTAGGATCATTTTTGACTTTTAATTGTTCCATTATTTAGTATTTGTTATATAATTAAATTCTTTTACAATCAATACTTTATTAAAATAAACATAATTATCTATAATTTTATAATTATAGTTAAGTACCTTATTAAAATCAATTAATGACTTATGACATGTTGTTCCCATATTGTTTCTATTTAATCGTTAAATAAGTATATTTTTGAAGAATTTATTCTGGAACCTCTATTATTTGTAAATAATATATCGCTTTCTTCTAATAATTTTATAGCTAATTGTACAGTTTCTTCATCTTTAGATTGAGACATTTGATACAATTTTAAAGGAACACCTTCATATAAATCCCAACTATTTTTAACTTCTTCATCTTTAAAATCCTCTGGCAATTCATCATAATTGTTTGTTACAGTGGTTTTTAATAATCTTATTCCTTGTTTAAGACTGTAATTATCGTTTTTAATTATAAACTGTTTTTCTATAGTCATAGTTAAATTTTATTTTATTGTTATCAATAGTTTCAAAGTTAGACATACTTACATAATCTTCTAATTCTCCTTCGGATTTATCTTCTGGTTCATGATCCTCAAGAGCTTCATTAATAATTTCTTTAATATCTATAAACATTTTTAATTTTTCTGAATTAATGTAAAAATCTTTAGCATATTCAATATCTAGATAATCAGATTCTCCTGATATTTCAAGTATATACTCTTTACAGAATTTATGTAGTTCTGGAGTTATTTCTAGTTCTATAATATCAGTAAAAGACTCTGACCATTCTTCTGTAGCACTTTTACTGTAATTGAATTCATTTTCTTCTACATTAAATTCAACTAATACAGTACCATGCTCTCCTTGATAATGCCCATCAGAATTTACATAAAATTCTACATTACTGTAAATATCATTATCTAGAGTTTCTCTGCTTTCATTACTCATAATAATTTCTTTACTTTCTTTATCAAAGAAAACTAAAGAAGTATCATTCATAGAGTCTCCACCACAACTGAACTCAAATTCTGCTCTATCTACTCCTTTTTCTAACCATTCTTTTATTAATTCTTCCATTTTTCTAATGTTTTTATAGCTAATTCTAATGAATCAGGGTTATCAATATCTTTTACACCATTATTCATCCATGGTTGGACTTCCATATGTTTTAGGTAATCTTGAGGTGTTGGAATAAACCTCATTCTAAAGTCTTCTAAACAATGTAATAAGCATATATCTACTACATCTACAGACTTTCCATCTGAATTAGTAATATTATATCCAAATACTCTAGGCATAACTTCATAAATAAACCAAGTGTTATGAGTTAGCATCCTGCCTGTAACATTATTCATTGTAGACTTAGGACTATCAAGAAATCTATGAATTTCTATATAATCTTCTATTTTCCCTTTCCATCTTTTTACAGATGATTTTGAATGTAGTTCTGGATTTGCCATAATTTTATTTTAAATTTCTTAAATAATGTTTGTATGCTTTGCAATACTTTTCAGACCAAATTCTATTTCCTTTAATTACGTATAGTTTCATATTCTTTAATTAAAAAAACCTCTTATTGTTATAAGAGGTTTTTAGTTTTATTTTGTTTTTAAGTATTGTTCTTTAATTTCATTTACTATCTTATTAAAGCCTTCTATGTCAGTTTCTTTATAGTGGTCTTTAAAGTTTACATATATCTTACCATTGTTGTCCTGAATCCTAAATTCATGATTGTCATAAACTCCAAAGGTTATGATATTGTAATAATCTGGTTTTTTGTTAATTCTCAACATAATTTATTTTAAATTGTTATTAATGAATCTAATTCTTTCTTTATGTCTATATCATCTAATTCAGTACATTCCTTTATAAGGTCAAAAAGCTTTTGAATATCATCTTTTTTAAACATAAATCTATCTAATCTATAGCAATTATGTTTAGTCTTACCTTCTTTATATAATTCTTCTAATGATACTTCTGTCAATAAACAACCTTGTATTCCTTTTTGTGTTGGGTCCATTTGTTTATAGATATGATGTATTGTATATTCATTACCAGAAACTACCCAATTTTCTTTAGGTATTTCTCTTGGTTTATTACCTGAGTTAGAACAAATTGCTTTTATACTCATAATTTCTCTATTTCTTGTTTTACTTGTTCCCAATGAGCTATAATATCAGCATCTAACCATCCTTGCATAGTTTCATCAACCATTTGTAGGATTTCATCAACTGCTATTAATGCACATTGTTTAGCAAATCTTTGAGGAGTAGAAAATTCCATAGTATCATCAAATTTGTACACTAATTTTTCTGCTTTTTCCTTTGGTGTCATATTAGTCTTTTTTAAATGTTTCGTTGTAGTATTGTTCGTATGTTTGAAACACTTTACCTGTTGAGAAGTCATTTCTGGAACGACCTCCTGCTATAAAGGAGTCTTGGAGATTTTCTTTCTCCATTTCTTTGGCTTGTTCAATAATTTCATACATAACACCATGCACTCCTATTGTAACTTCAAGTTTTACAAACTCTTTTTCTAACCATTCTACTGCTGTTTGTGCCATTTTATTTTATTTTATTTTAATTAAACTGTCCTATATATTAGCTAAATTTGTGAAAAATTGGTATTAATAGCTAACATATTAGTTATATTTCTTTGTTTTTAAATGTATCTTTATAATATTCTTCTTTGCTTAAAGGGTTGTTAAAATAAGCATTATTGTAGCCTTGTTGATAAGCATCAACTATTTCATGCTCAAACATCTTATTAGCTTTGATTAATATAGCATTCCAAGTAAACTTATCCTTTGGCTCTTCCCATAGTTGTTTAAATAGCCATTCTGTTGCTTTTTCTTTTTCCATTTTATTATTTTTTAATTAGTTTAACAACTTTATATGTTTCATTTTCTGCAAATGTTATCATATTTTCTTCATTAGATAACCATTCATCATTATATTTTATACCTGAAAGATGCATCATCTCATGAAATACTAATGCTGTTGTTTCAACATCATTATTACATCTACTTAAATTTATAAACACAAATGGTTTACCATCAATAGGGGATACATTACAAAAACCTGCTATATAAGCATCTTCATTAGTGTTATTGTATTTTTCACAATCAACTAAATTAAGACCATGCATTTCAGTTACATTAAAATGTTTAAATACATCACAAGGACTATAACTAAGAATTAAAGTATATAGTGTTGCATTTCAGTTACATTAAAATGTTTAAATACATCACAAGGACTATAACTAAGAATTAAAGTATATAGTGTAAATTTAAATATTATCATTTTTTTATTTATTTGTGGTCAGGCCCTGAATCGAACAGGATTAGAAACCATTTTACTGGACTTGGACACCACTCCTCATTACACTCACCTGACTATTTTATTATTGTTGATTATTATCCTCAAAAATACTCTTTTTGTAGATATTATCCTACATTTCTGTTATTTAATACGAGATAGCTTCTTTTGTGCTATTTGTTTAGCAATCTTAGAGTAACTTTCTTCTTTCATTATTGTCTCTAAATTATTTCTTTCTTGAGATTTATCTCTTATTGATAGGTTTTTATACCAAGCTTCGTAGTCCATTCTTTTTTTTGTTTTTAGATTGATTATTAGTTATAGCTCTTTTACATTGAGACTTTACTTGTTTTTTTGGTCTTATTATAACAAACATATCATTGTTAAACTCATCTTTTTTCATATTATTAGTTTGTTTTTAAAATGTTCTGTTACTTTATCTATACCATAAGCTTTGGCTAAGTCAGCAAAATCTGTTATATTCTCTTCTAGATACTTATCCGGTACATTACAATGAAGAAAACCAAATAGATTTGTTAATGTCCAAGAAGATTCTTTACCTTTTTTGTCTACATCAAAGATAGTATAAACTTTCTTTATTTTTTTAAGAGTTTCTATTGTTTGTTCATTAAAACAAGATAAATCTTCAGCTTGACTTATAATTATACAATCTAGGTCTAAAGCTTTTTTAAGAACCATATAATCTTTCTTAGATTTAGCAATAAAAGCTTTATTACAATTAATAAGTCTATTCATACCTTCTATATAGTCAAACGGTACATTTGTAAACCATTTCTTTCTTTTATCTGCTAATGGTCTATATATCTTCCATTTCTGTATCTCTGGATAATAGTAACAAAAGATTAGTTCATCTTTTGCAATAGGCATCTTTTGATAGTTTACCCATATTTCTTTAGGAGAATGTATGTTATTCTCTTTTAAGTCTTCTATAGTTATAGAATAACTTTTCCAATAGTCTAATTCTTTTTGAGTAAATTCCTTAGTCTTAATAGCTATATGAGGAGCTTTTTTAATAGGTTCTTCTTTTATCTTAGGTAAGCTATTGATAACTTTTATATGATTTACAGCAGATACTTCTAATAAATGAAAATCAAAACAAACCTTATTTAAAGCTTCTTTATAGTTTATACCATACATTTGCATTACAAATGATATACAATCTCCCTTATGTTCACTATTAAAAGCTTTATGGATTATATCTCCAGTCTTGTTACCTATTATAAAAGAAGGATTCTTATCTTTTGATACAAAAGGATTATTGGTTAACTTATTCAAACTAAAAGGATGTGGCATATAATACCCGTAAATATCAAGAGAGCTAATCTTGTTAAAAATTAGCTCTCTTAGGTTTTGTTTTTCAATTATCTCCATATTAGTTATAATATTCTCTGATAGTATCAGTTACAATTTGTAAGTTATTATCAATCTTTAAGCTACTAAACATCTCAAATGGTGTTTTAGCTGGTAATTTACCATATCTATTAGTAATAAAGTAATGTTTACACTCATCATTCTTACACTCAACAAGAGTATAAATTACAATTGTAAATAATCCTTCCATAACTATTTGAGAATCAATTGCTTTGCCCGAAGTTTTGATTTTATAACTAATAATATCTTCTCCGTCATTAATTGACTCAGAATGAGTAAAATAATAGATAATTAGATCATCTCTTAATTTCTTTGATTCTTGTATTAAAGAAACTATATCTCTAGCCATTATAGAAAACTTAGTAAACCCTGTCTCTAATGCTTTATTTATTAAGTTAAAACTCATTAAATAATTAGAATCTTCAATTACTATTTGTTTGATATGTGGAGCTTTTTCTGATATAAGTTTAATTCTAGCTAATACATCACTTGCTGTATTTGGAACATAATAGTTCTTATTTTCAGCATTGTATAGCTTTTGACTACCTTTAAAAGGTAATTCTTTAGATGCTGTGTTTATAATGTATGTTTCTTTTGAGTCTAAGTGTTTAATACTTGTTGATTTTCCACTTCCGCTCTCTCCTACGATAGCTACGAGTTTTGCCATAATTTTTATTTATTTGTTTAAGTGTAAATATAATAAAATTTTGTTTAAAATCATAATAAATTATCTATAAGTTGTTGCTGTGTACCATCTTTCTATGTCTGACAAATAATCAATTTTTATCTTAAACTCATCATTCTTAAAATACCCATCACTATATCTTAGATACCCTTTATTTAATAATACTCCTACTAATTCATCAAGTATTACTTCTTTAAAGACTACTATATACTGATAGCATATATTATCTTCAGTTAAGTAATATGTCTGATAATTTCCATTTTCAGTAAAAAACCACATATAATAAGTACCATCTTTATCTGTAGTTGTAGTTACATCAATTCCTTTGTCTTTAAATCTATTTTCAATCTCAGTTTTATATAACCCTAC
>Ga0209596_1000137_pt1 | contig 64000 bp, 53 predicted proteins | sample M_130807_MF_Meta_FD_187314 | JGI IMG/M metagenome (GOLD analysis project Ga0209596, IMG submission 187314) | Freshwater microbial communities from Lake Montjoie, Canada to study carbon cycling - M_130807_MF_MetaG (SPAdes) (version 2) | ecosystem: Environmental > Aquatic > Freshwater > Lake...
TTGGAGTATCTCTTGACTCATTAACTGAAAACAATGATGTGCAGCAGTTGGTGCTAGGCCAGCGAGAGAGTGGTTGGCAGCAGGCCGATAGGGCTATTGACCGGGTTAAGGCGAAGTTTGGGCGCACCAGCCTGCGGCCAGCCCGTCTGGTTAGCAATGAGGATGAAGATTAAGGGATCAGACTTTTAAAAAAAGTACAAAGTGCTCTATATTTCAGCTATGGCTTTATCCGATCATGAACGCAAGCTTCTTGCTGAGATGGAGATTGCCCTTGAGCAGGAGGATCCTCGCCTGCTTTCAACCTTAACCGGCAAGGGGCGCACCCGCCAAAGCTCACGAGCACTAATTGGGTTGAGCATTTTGATTACTGGATTACTGCTTCTAATCAGTGGTTTAATTGCTAAAGCCACCGCAGTTGGGGTGGTTGCCTTTGTAATCTCATTAATTGGGGTGTGGCTGATAATTACTAACATCAAGATTAAATCTGGCTCTCTTCGTCAGCAAAAGCCTGGTTGGGGAGCAAGCCTAGAAAAGCGATGGGATGAGCGAAATAACCAGAGCTAAAACTTAAGGGCCAATTATTCAACCACCCTGCGGGGTGGTTTTTTTATGCCCATTTCCGGGCAGTGCCAGCGTGGAGGGCGGGGGATGGTATGTGGGTGAGGGGGGTTGAAAGTGGGGAAAAAGGGAGTAAAGTGGTGACCTGAGGTGTTACCTAAGCGTGGGGAGGCAATGATGTTTCTTGGTACCCACGAGCCCAAACTTGATGAAAAGGGCAGATTAATTCTGCCGGCAAGATTTCGGGAGGAGTTATCAGAAGGTTTAGTAATTACTAAGGGACAAGAACATTGTCTTTATGTTTTTCCAGCTGCTGAGTTTTCGTTAATAACTGAAAGATTACGTCAAGCACCAGTTACTCAAAAAAATTCTCGGGATTACCTACGCGTGATGTTTGCTGGCGCTCATGATGAGGTGCCAGACAATCAAGGACGAGTAACAATTCCAACTGGTCTTAGAACTTATGCCACATTAGAAAAAAACTGCGTAGTAATTGGTGCCAATACTCGACTTGAGATTTGGGATGCAACTGCTTGGGGTAAGTACTTAGCTGATCGAGAAAAAACCTTTGCTGATGTTTCAGAGGAGGTACTACCTGGATTGTTTTAAATCCAATCAAATATCAATTTAGGCCACCGCCACTCTAAACATTCGCGGCGCCACTTCCCCGGTGCCGCGCGTTATTTAAAGAAGATCCGTCGAGCGGCGGTGACCTAAGTAGATATCTGAGGTAATAAAAGTAAAAAAGTAATACAAAGTGAAAGCGGGGGAGCAGATGAGTGCAGGTGTAGTACATATTCCAGTTGCACTAGAGCGCTGTCTTGATTTGTTAACCCCAGCAATTGCAAATAAGAGTAAGCCAGTATTAATAGATGCCACACTTGGTTTAGCCGGACATGCCAAGGCATTACTTGAGCGATTTAGTAACCTGCAACTAGTTGGAATTGATCGAGATCTATCTGCACTTGCAATTGCCAAAGAGAATCTTTCGCAATACTCAGATCGCACAACCTTTATTCACACTACCTATGACCAAATTAAATCTGTGTTAGAGCAGATCCAAGCTACTTCAGTTGATGCAATTCTCTTTGATCTTGGGGTTTCATCAATGCAGTTAGATAAAGCAGAGCGGGGCTTTTCCTACTCGCAAGAGGCACCTCTTGATATGCGAATGGACCAAAGCACCCCGCTTACTGCAGAGATTGTGTTAAATACCTACTCTCATGGTGAGATTGCAAAGTTGCTGCAAAATTATGGGCAGGAGAAGTTTGCTAGCAAGATTGCCGAGAATATTATTAAAGCCCGTAGTAGTGGCAGATTAAAGAACACTAAGGATTTAGCAGAGATAGTAAAGGATTCAATTCCAGCACCAGCCCGTCGAACTGGTGGCAATCCAGCAAAGCGAACCTTTCAAGCGCTGCGGATAGAGGTCAATCAAGAGTTAGCAATCTTAGAGCGGGCACTTCCTGCCTGCCTAGCTGCGCTAGCTATAGGTGGGCGGCTAGTTGTTATGTCCTATCAATCACTTGAGGACAAGATTGTTAAGAGTTATTTCACTGAGGCGACTAAATCAAAGAGTCCACTTGGCCTACCGATAGAGCTGCCAGATTCAGCTGCAAGTTACAAATTACTAGTAAGTGGTAGTCAGGCTGCAGATGATGAGGAGCAATTAAGTAACCCAAGATCACAATCAATGCGGCTACGAGCAATAGAGCGGGTGGCTGCCTAATGGCTATTTTTGAGTTAGCCCCTGCAATTCAGATCTCTCGCAAGATTGTGCGGGAGCAAACAAACAAGGTAGTACTGCGCTTAGTACCAGATATTAAAACCGGGGAGGTAGTGGCTGATCGGACATTTGGAATTTTCCTGGCGGCAATCTTTACTGCAGGCTTATTAGCTTTACTGGTGATTAATACTGCGCTCGCACAAGATGCATTTGTGCTACAGAATTTAAAAGAGCAAGCACAGCTCTTAGCCGATCAACGTGAGGCTATTTTGCATAAGGTAGCTGAGAAGTCATCGCCAGATAAATTAGCTGAAAGTGCTAGCAAATTAGGAATGATTTCCTCTACTAATCCACGATTTCTTGATATGTCAGCAGGTGGCTAATGAATCAACAAGAGATAGTGCAGGATCGAATCCGTAAGATTGTTGCACTTGCAATTGTGATGCTTATGCTCTTTACATTAAGGCTAATTGAAATCCAGGTAGTTAGAGCAAAGGGATATGTTGAGCGAGCACAAAATGAATTAAATAAGTCCGCCACCTTACTAGCACCTCGCGGGACTATCTACGATATTAATGGAATCGAGCTTGCTCGCAGTATTACAGCAATTAATATTGCAGTTGATCAGATGGTAGTTAATGATCCAGTCCGGGCCGCAGCAATTGTGGCGCCAATTCTTGGAATGTCGCCGGCACAATTATTGCCAGATTTAACCGGCACAAGACGTTATGTATTAATTGCTAAGGACATTACCCCGGCAAAGTGGTTAGCAGTCAGTAATGCAATCAATAACTACAATACTGAGGTATTAAAAACCAAGGGCGGAATTGGTAAGCGGCTTGGTGGCTTTGTGCCCGAGCGTAGTTATATCCGTGATTACCCAAGTGGAAATTTAACCTCATCCCTTATTGGCATTATTAATGATCAAGGAACTGGCGCTGCTGGCATTGAGAGCAGTTTAAATAGCATTCTTTCTGGCACAAACGGTAAGTACATCTACGCAAATGGTAAGGGAAATATTATTCCTGGCTCGGAACAGGTAAGTGTTGAAGCAAAATCTGGAACAAGTATTAGATTGACAATAAATCGAGATATTCAATGGGTGGCACAAAATGCAATTAACCAAGCGGTATCTTCATCTAGGGCAAAATCTGGCACCGTGGTGGTAATGGATCCAAAAACTGGTGCGATTTTGGCACAGGCTAGTGCTCCCACATTTGATCCAAATAATTCAAGATCAATCACCTTAGATAAGTTAAGTAACCCAGCAGTGCAAGAGGTTTACGAGCCAGGGTCAACTGGAAAAGTAATCACAGTTGCAGCTGCGATGGAAGAGGGATTAGTCGCACCAGATACTGTTTTTACAATTCCATACTCAATGAAGGTATCGGATGGGGTGTTTCATGATCATGAAAAACATGCCACACAACGATTAACTACAACTGGCTTATTGGCAGTATCAAGTAATACTGGTGCGATTCAGATTGGACAGAAGTTAGGAAAAGATAATCTATATAAGTATCTAAGGAAGTTTGGAATTGGTGAAAGCACAAACTCAAGATTACCTGGTGAGTCTGCCGGTATTTTGCATCCAGTTAAGGATTGGTCTGGCACATCACTGCCAACTCACTCTTTTGGCCAGGGCTACTCACTTACTGCAATGCAAGCAACCTCTGTTTTTGCCACTATTGCAAATAATGGTGTGAGAGTTAAGCCATCGGTATTAGCTGGCGTAGTTGATGAGAATGGTAAGTACACCCCAGCTACTGCAAATGAATCAGTTCGTGTTCTAAGTGAGCAGACTGCTATAAATCTTCGAGCGATGATGGAGAGCGTAGTTACAAAAGATGGCACCGCCCCAACTGCTGCGATTGCTGGTTATCGAGTAGCTGGTAAAACTGGTACTGCAATGCGATTTAATACTTCCTGCAAATGTTATAGCGGTTACACCGCATCATTTATTGGCTTTGCACCAGCAGATCAACCAAAGTATGTAGTTAGCGTGACAATTCAGGATCCACAAGGGCTTCACTGGGGTGGCGCACTAGCTGGTCCAGTTTTTAAGAAGGTTATGAGTTTTGTTTTGCAAAGTGAGCGGGTGCAACCAACCCCAGCAAGTAATACCGTCCTTTCCCTTACTGAGGCAGCACTCGGAAGTAGTAAGAAAAATACTGCTAAGAGTGGGGCGTGATTTATGAACATTCGACCGGTAGCGGAAGCTAAAAGAGCATTAATTGATTTTGACGCAAAGATCTTTAATACTGATATAAAAATTTCTGGAGTAGCAATTAATGCTAAAGAGGTAAAAGCAGGAGATCTTTTTATTGCATTGCCGGGAGCTAAGACCCATGGAGCAAATTTTGTTACTCAGGCGATAGCTAATGGTGCTGTCGCAGTTTTAAGTGAAAAAAAATTAGAAGTTGATATACCTAGTTTTATTCATCACGCTCCACGGGAGTTAGTAGGCCTACTCTCTTCATGGCTTTATGACCAACCATTCAGCAAGTTGAGTGCGGTTGGAATTACTGGAACTAATGGCAAAACCACTACCACCAATCTGCTAAAACAACTTTGGCAGTTAAGTGGGTATAACGCAGCCTTGATAGGAACATTAGGGGTTGAAATTGATAAGGAGTTTATTACTGGAGAAAGAACAACGCCTGAGGCTGATCAACTCCAATCATTAACCGCATTGATAGTTGAACGCAAGATAACTCATCTTGCTATGGAGGTCAGTAGTCATGCAATCGATCAATTTAGGGTTGAAGGCTGCCACTATAAAGTTGTTGCATTTACTAACCTTACGCAAGATCACTTGGATTATCACAAGAGTATGGATAATTACTTTGCAGTTAAGGCAAAATTATTTACAGCAGGCTATGCAGATTCGGCAATTATAAATATTGATGATGAGTATGGAGTAGAACTAACCCATAAAACTAAGATTCCCATCACTACCATTTCCAGGGTTAATAACACCGCAGATTGGTACTACCAAAGTGCAGTTGTGCAAACAAGTGGATATAAGATTGAAATCAGAAATAAAAGTGGTGAGAAAATTTCAGGCAATTTCCCGCTACTTGGTGATTATAATCTTGATAATCTTTTATTAGCAGTTGCCATTGCTAGTGCAACTGGATTAAATAGCAATCAAATTTCAGATGCAATCTCTAAGTTAAAGAGTGTGCCAGGTAGATTAGAACAAATAGTTGCCGGACAGTCATTTACTGCCTTAGTTGATTATGCTCATACCCCAGATGCAGTAGAGAGAGTTTTACAAACTGCACAATCATTTACTACTGGCAAGGTAATTGCAGTCTTAGGTTGTGGCGGTGATCGAGATAGTAGTAAACGAGCCATAATGGGCAAGGCTTTATTTTCGGGTAGTGATATAGCAATTTTTACTAGTGATAATCCGCGTAGTGAGTCAGCAGATGAGATTTTAAATGCTATGACAAAAGGGGTAGATCTTGCGGAAAAAGGCTTTGTCTTAGCAGATCGCAAAGTGGCAATAGATTTTGCCGTTAAACAAGCAAAGCGTGGGGATACTGTTTTAATATTAGGTAAAGGCCATGAGAGTGGGCAGGATGTTGGTGGAGTTATTACCCCATTTGATGATCGAATTGAGTTAGCAGAATCAATTAAGCGGGTGAGTAAGTAATGATTAAAATTTCAGCTACTGAGTTTGCCGAAATAGTCTCTGGAACTCTTCAAAACTTGCCAGCAGAGACAGTAATTGATCAATTCCCAGTAATTAATTCTAGCAATGCAATGCCGGGTACATTTTTTGTGGCGTTTAAGGGTGAAAAAGTTGATGGCCATGATTTTGTTAGCCAAGCAATAAAGGCTGGTGCAAAGTTTGCTTTAGTATCTAAAAGTGTTAACGCACCATCTATTTTAGTAAGTGATGTTGGCCAAGCCCTGCTTACCTTGGCAGAAGTAGTTCGGCAACGTTTAGTAGATATGAAAGTAGTTGGCATTACTGGTTCACAAGGGAAAACAACTACTAAGGAATTCTTAGATTCCATATTAAAGCCGATCGATGAGACCGTTGCAACTGAGGCAAATTTTAATACTGAAATTGGTGTGCCGCTAACTATTCTGCGTTGCACAGAGAAGAGTAAATTTTGTATTGTTGAAATGGGCGCCCGTCACACTGGAGATATTGCTAAGTTAGCTAAAATTGCTAAACCTGATGTTGGCGTTGTTTTAGTAGTTGGTAGCGCCCATATTGGTGAGTTTGGTTCTGCTACTGCATTAGCTAACGCAAAGGCGGAGTTAATTCAAGCCTTAGCGGTGGGTAAAACTGCGGTTCTTGGAAGTTATGATCAATGGACACCTAAAATGGCAGATGGCCTATCTATTGAAAAAATTACTTTTGGTGATAATCAGATTATTCGGGCAGCAAATATAGAGATGCATGGTGGCTATGCACACTTTGAATTGGTGACACCTACAGGCCGCACTGCAGTTTCACTGCAGGTATTAGGGGAGCACCAAATAGCAAACGCCCTAGGTGCTGCTGCCGCCGCATTTGCATTAGGCGTTAGCAATGAAAATATTGCAGTTGGTTTAACTACTGCGGTATTAAGTAGTAAATGGCGGATGCAGGTAGCAGAAGTGAATGGATTACAGATAATTCATGATTACTACAATGCAAATCCAGAGAGTATGAAAGCTGCATTAAAAACACTTGTTTTGCTTAGCCAAGAAAGCGGTGGCTCCTCCTGGGCAATTTTAGGAAAGATGCATGAGTTAGGTAGTGCTGAGCAACAGGGGCACCTTGAGATTGCTGAGTTTTGCCAAGATATTGGGGTAGATCACTTGCTTAGTGTGGGTACGGATCTGTATCAGATAAGTCAAAAGCAAGGATCTGGGAAACATTTGCTGCTACATAACTGCACAAATGCCGATGCTGTTTTAGAATTAGCCAAGAACTTTTCTGCTGGTGATGTAATTTTGTTAAAAGCTTCTCGTTCTGAAAGATTTGAAGAAATTGCTCAATTAGTTACTGATTCTTGGAATGGAGGGCAAGCGTGAAAGGAATATTGCTCTCTGGCGCGATCTCAGCATTCTTAGCATTTTTTGCTACTCCATTTTTTATAAAGTTTTTAACAAAAAAAGGTTATGGTCAGATGATTAGAGAAGATGGTCCAACTACTCATCATTTAAAACGTGGAACACCAACTATGGGTGGCGTAATCTTGGTTGTCGCCACAATTACTGGCTACTTTCTAAGTCACTTAATAACTTCAATACCACCGACTACCTCTGCGCTACTTGTTATCGCCTTAATTCTCGGGTTGGCTGCAGTTGGGTTTTTGGATGATTGGCTTAAAGTAGCAAAACATCGCTCACTTGGTTTAAATGCTAAACAAAAGTTAATTGGCCAAGCTTTAGTTGCTGGTTCATTTGCATATGCTGGGTTGCAATTTCCTGATAAGGCCGGTCTTACACCCATCTCTACCAACCTATCTACTTTTCGAGATACCTCAATTAAATTAGCAGTTGGTTTGGTAATTATTTGGGTGATTTTGATGGTGCTTGGAAGTAGTAATGGCGTTAATTTAACCGATGGTTTAGATGGGTTAGCAACGGGTGCAGCAGTTATGGTCTTTACATCTTTTATTCTGATTGGCGTATGGGAGTTTGGTCAAAGTTGTGCCATCTCACCTGGCCTTAAATGTTATGCAGTTCGAGATCCATTGGACTTAGCAGTTCTTGCTGCCGCACTTGCTGGCGCCTGCGGTGGCTTCTTATGGTGGAATGCATCACCAGCAAAGATATTTATGGGAGATGTCGGGTCCCTTGCTTTAGGCGGAGCATTAGCTGGCATGGCAATTACATTACGAACCCAACTATTGCTAGTTGTTTTAGGTTTTCTTTTTGTGCTAATAACCTCATCAGTAATTATCCAAGTCGTTTATTTTAAAATTTCAGGCGGCAAGCGCGTATTTAAAATGGCACCGCTGCAACATCACTTTGAATTACTTGGCTGGGGTGAGGTAACAATCGTTATTAGGTTTTGGATTATTGCAAGCCTTGGCGTAGCAGCTGGTCTAGGACTGTTTTATGCCCAATGGGTTGTCTCCTAATATGAATTTTGTTTCTGAACTTTCTGGCAAAAATTGCTTAGTAGTTGGCGCAGGCGTCACCGGCAGAGCAGTGCATGATGCTCTTTTAAAATTTGGTGCAACCTCGATGATCTTTGACGAGAAAGTTGCTGGTGATAAAGATGTGATAAATAAGATTCCTGCCGGCGTGGATTTAGTTATAGTTTCACCGGGTTGGCGGACAGATCACCCAGTTATTGTTAAATTAAGATCAACTGGGGTTGCAGTTCTAAGTGAGATTGATTTTGCCTGGCAGGTAAAGCAGGTATTAGCACCTAAGCAGAGGTGGATTGCCCTAACCGGCACCAATGGCAAGACGACAACGATAAAAATGGTTGAATCTATTTTTAAATCAGCAAAGATAAACGGGGTTGCTTGTGGCAATGTCGGACAAACAGTTATTGCAGCGGTTTGCGCAGATAAGCCTTTTGATTATCTAGCAATTGAGCTTTCCTCTTTTCAGATCCAATGGAGTGATTTACCAAGGTATGAGTCAGTTGTGTTACTAAATATTGCTGAAGATCATATTGATTGGCACGGTAGCTTTGAGAATTATGCTGCCTCAAAGTTGAAATTACTAAAGCAAGCAAATAAAGTAATTCTAAATAAGGCAGATCCACAGATTGTAAATCGCGTAGGTAAAGACTCTGCGGTCTGGTTCTCATTGACTACCCCAACTGTCGGTGAGCTCGGGGTAGTTGAGAATCTATTAATTGATCGTGCTTTTTCAACTACAACAGATGAAGCAAATGAAATAGCAGAGTTGGTAGATATAACACCAACTGTTCCACACAATATTTCAAATGCGTTAGCAGCAGCAGCTTTAGCACTTTCGATCGGTATTAAATATGAGTATGTAAAGGCAGGCTTAAAAAACTTCGCTACAGATCATCATCGAATGGAATTAGTAGTTAGCAAAGATGAAATTAATTGGATCGATGACTCAAAAGCTACTAATCCACATGCTGCCACAGCCTCATTACTTTCAAACTTTAAAGTTATTTGGATTGCTGGTGGTTTGGCAAAGGGTGCCAGTATGGGGGAGTTAGTTACAAGATGCGCCAGTCGTATTAAAGCAGTTATATTAATTGGTCAGGATCGGGAGTTAATTGCTAGTGCCTTTGCTGAGCATTCAGCTGCTACAGAGTTAGTTAGAGTTGAACAGATTAGTGATGCCAAAACATTAATGAGTGATGTAGTAAAGGTAGCAATTAAGCTAGCAAAACCAGGAGATACAGTTTTATTGGCGCCAGCATGTGCTTCGATGGATCAATTTGATTCATATGTGCAGCGCGGAGAGTTATTTGCTGAAGCGGTAAGGGCACAGGTTTAATATGAGTAGCAACCTAAGCCTTCGTAAGTACTCCCGAGTTTTTACTCGTCCTGAGTTGCCATACTTTCTAATAATTTGGAGCACAATCTTTTTGTGTGCTCTTGGCTTAACAATGGTCTTATCTGCCTCAACAGTTACATCTTTGCAGGAAAGTGGTGATACTTACTCAATATTTATTAAGCAGTTTTTCTTTTTGATCCTAGGCGCATTTGCTGCTTTTTGGGCTTTTAGGGTGCAGGGTGCTATTTGGCCAAGGATTGCCAAGATCTCGCTAAGTATTTCGATTGTGATATTGCTTCTGCCATTCGTCCCATTTTTAGGTAAAAATATTAAAGGTAATAGAAATTGGATAGAGATTGCAGGCTTCACACTTCAACCTTCTGAGTTTGCCAAGTTTGGGCTAATTCTTTGGTCTGCACTGCAGCTAAGAAATATCGAATCAATTGCTGCGGTAAAAAATCCAATATGGTCAATTTCACCTGGACTAATCGCTATTGAAGGGTTGATCTTATTAGAGAAAGATCTTGGAACAGCGCTATTAGTTCTAGCAATATTTGCCGGAATATTATTTATTGCTGGTGCTCCAATAAAACATTTTGTGGTTGTAATAGTTTTAGGAGTAATGGTTGGTGGCGCACTTGTTTTGAGTAGTAATTATCGAATGAGTAGAATTGCTGCCTTATTCGATCCATTTGATGAAAAGTATTATAAATTTTCCGGCTGGCAACCTGCCCACAGCATTATGGGCTTAGCTAGTGGTGGGCTTTGGGGTTCAGGCCTTGGTGCTAGTAAGCAAAAGTGGGGTAACTTAGCGGAGGCACACACAGATTTTATTTTTTCAGTCATTGGTGAGGAGCTTGGTTTACTTGGCACCTTGGTAGTGCTTTGCCTATATGCAGCGTTAATCTATGCAATTTTGCGGGTCTCTTTAAAAACCAAGGACGCCTTTTCAAGATATGCCACAGCTGGAGTTGCTTGTTGGTTTATTGTGCAGGTGGCAATAAATATTGGTTCGGTAACATCGATTATTCCAGTTATTGGAGTTACCCTTCCACTTATCTCATACGGTGGCTCCTCATTGTTGGCTAATTTATTAGCAATTGGCTTTGTATTAGGAGTTGCAAGGCGAACACCTGAGATCGCAGAGGGAATTAAGCAAAGTCGGATGCGAAAGCAGAGCAGATGAAGACCAAGGTAATTTTTGCCGGTGGTGGAACTGCTGGTCATGTGGAACCTGCTTTGGCGGTAGCAAATTGGCTACGGGGTGCTAAACCAGAGTGGGAGTATAGATTTGTTGGTACAAAAAACGGTCTAGAGAATCAATTGGTTCCGCAAGCAGGCTTTGAATTGGTGCATATTCCAAAGGTATTAATGCCAAGACAATTATCATTATCTATATTAATTTGGCCAATTAAACTGCTACATGCCACCTGGCAAGGGATCAAAATCTGCCGTGATGCAGATCTAGTAATTGGTTTTGGTGGCTATGCCTGTCCACCGATCTATCTTGCAGCAGCAATATTGCGGAAGCCGATATTTATTCACGAGGCCAACTCAATCCCAGGCTGGGCTAATAAATTAGGCGCCCCATTTGCCAAGCAGATCTTTGTCGCCTTCACTCGCGCTCAACTAAAGATTGGTCGCTGGCGTAATGCAAAGTTAAGCGGCATGCCAATTAGGGTAGAAATAATTAAAAACTCCACACTCTCCAAACCAGATGCAGATCAAAAACGGAGATTGCAACTAGAGAAATGGCGGCTCGCTCAAGATAAACCAACTATTTTAGTTTTTGGTGGCTCGCAGGGATCTCGTCATATTAATGAAGCAATATTGCAATCCCTCTCCACCTTTACCGAAAAAGGTGTACAGGTAGTTCACTCTGTTGGTCGGGATAATCCATTGCCAACTAGTACTGAGAATTATTTACCGCTTTCATATATTGAAGATATGTCATCGGCCTACCTTGCTTGTGATCTTGTAATTGCTCGCAGTGGCGCTCTAACCTGTGCTGAGCTCTCTGCGGTTGGAAAGTTTGCTATTTTAATTCCGCTACCAATTGGAAATGGTGAGCAGGCGGCAAATGCATCTGATCTACAAGCAGCTGGTGCGGCTGAGGTAATTAATGATAATAAATTTAATGCCAGCTGGTTAATTAGCAATTGGGATGAGATTTGGAGTAAAGCGAAAAATTACCAAGCTAAGCCAACAGGTGAGTTTTCAGCAAGTGAAATAATTGCAAATGCCATTATTGAAGAAATTGGTGGCAAGTGAATTTAAATTCAGAGTACTCACTTGCCCAATTATCAAAACTTAAGATTCACTTTATTGGCATTGGCGGTGCTGGTATGAGTGGCATTGCTCGAATCATGTTGGCTAAGGGATTTGTAATCTCCGGGTCAGATAAAAATGACTCGCCAATGCTGACCTCTCTAAAAGCCTTGGGAGCTAATATCCATGTTGGGCACAATAAAGAAAATTTAGGCCAAGCAGAGTTAGTAATTATTTCAGCAGCGATTATGGATAGTAATCCTGAATTAATCGCCGCAAAAGCAAAATCAATACCGATCGTGGCTAGAGCAACCGCCCTTGCTTGGTTAATGTCAGAGTCCACATCAGTTGCAGTTGCTGGCACTCATGGCAAGACCACCACAACTGCGATGTTAACTGTCGCGTTGCAATCAGCAGGTGTTGATCCATCCTTTGCAATTGGGGGCACGATAAATACTGCCGGCACAAATGCGCATAGTGGTAGCGGTTCGATATTTGTGGCAGAGGCAGATGAATCCGATGGCTCTTTTTTAGCCTATAAGCCAAGTGGTGCAATTATTACAAACGTAGAACTAGATCATGTGGATCACTTTGCTGATGAGGCTGCAGTCTTTGCAGTCTTTGAGCAATTTATCTCCTCAATAAAAACAGATGGCTTCCTAGTTGCCTGCGGTGATGATGCCGGTGTTAAACAGTTGCTTACTCAAGTTAAACGTTCAGATCTAAGAATCTTCCTCTATGGCGAGAGCAGCAGCAATGATTTTCGAATTGATCGAATCAAATTAGATCCCACTACCTCATCAGCTGTAATATCAATTACTGGGCGCAAGATTGGTGAGTTAAATCTTGCAGTAGTCGGAAAGCACAACCTATTAAACGCCCTGGCAGCATTTGCTGCAGCCACGGCGATGGGCATCCCTGAGGATAAGTTACTAACTGGCCTAGCCAGCTTTACTGGAACTCGGCGTAGATTTGAACTAAAAGGTGAAGTATCTGGCGTTAAGGTAATTGATGATTACGGCCATCATCCAACTGAGATCGCAGTAACTTTAACAGCTGCTAAAAATCTTGCCCAAGCCGGTCGAGTACTTGTGGTATTTCAACCTCACCGTTACTCACGAACTGCTGTATTTGCTGCCGAGTTTGCAAAAGCATTAGCTGCTGCAGATTTCACATACTTGTTAGAGGTGTATGCCGCAAGTGAGAAACCAATCTCTGGCGTATCATCATTGCTGATTGCCCGAGGTATGAAAAGTGAGCAGGTTAAGTTTGAACCCTCAATGATACAAGTTGTTAGTGAGGTAGCTGCAATAGCTAAAAGTGGAGATGTGATCATTACATTAGGGGCCGGTGATGTTAGCTCCCTAGGAGATCCGATCTTGCAGGCATTAGCCAATCGCTAAGTGATAAATGGTGGCTATTAAAAAAAAGCGGCTCAAAAGATTACTAATTACATCATTAGTTGGTTCACTAATAATCGGCTCTGCCTATATTTTAGGTTGGTCCTCATTGCTTTCAGTCAAATCGGTATCAATAACTGGAAGTAATTCGAGTTCAATTGTTATTAACAAACTTAAAGCAACAGGTGTTGAGCCAAAACTAGGCACAAAATTAGCTAGGGTTGATGTCAGAGGGATTAAGCACTCACTCTCCCAATTAGATTGGTTAGCTAGCTCTGATATCTCCCGTAATTGGGTTAGTAAGAAGCTCTCAATAAATGTAGTTGAAAGAGTTGCAGTGGCAAGGTCAATCTCTGCTGGAAATAAGGTAATTAATTTCGATAATTCTGGCTCAATATTCACACCTACCTCACCGACCCAATTGGCTATGCAAAATAAATTGCCACAAGTAAGTACCCAAGGCAGCGGTAAGGATGAGCTATCTTCGGTGGCTCAATTACTAAGGCAAATACCGGCAGAGTTGAATTATCTAGTAACGAATCTGGACTCAATTTCAGTGACAAAATCAGGCTTTATCATTATGAGTACTCAAATTAATTCCATGCCGGTGCGAATAAATTGGGGCCTAGTTGAATTAATCGATCAAAAATCAGCGGTTCTAGCCACTCTGCTGAAGCTGCCAGAAAATCAGCAGATTAAGCAGGTTGATTTGTCGCAAGCCGATTCACCAATCATCAGTTAATATCAAGGGAAATAATCACTAATCTGCAGATCTGCAATTAGATTTGCTCAAAAATACTTGTAATATTTGGTTGGATATAAATCGTGTCGGTGTTTGATTGCGTAGCGCTTAGTGCCTACTTTTGCTTAATCGGAAAGCATTAACTTTAACTCTCAACTTGAGATTTAGGGCTAGGGAAGAGGCGCATAGTGGCAACACCACAAAATTATTTAGCTGTTATCAAAGTAGTTGGTATCGGCGGCGGCGGTGTTAATGCCGTTAACCGAATGATTGATGTCGGTTTAAAAGGTGTTGAATTTATTGCGATCAATACCGATGCACAAGCATTGTTAATGTCAGATGCGGATGTGAAATTAGATATTGGCAGAAAGTTAACTAGAGGGTTAGGTGCAGGTGCTGCGCCAGAGATTGGTCGTCAAGCAGCTCTCGATCACATCGATGAAATTGAAGAGGTACTACGCGGTGCGGATATGGTTTTCATTACTGCAGGTGAAGGTGGCGGTACTGGCACGGGTGGTGCACCAATTGTTGCTAAGGTTGCAAAAGATTTAGGTGCATTAACAGTTGGTGTTGTAACAAAGCCATTTACATTTGAAGGCAAGCGCCGTAGTGCACAAGCTGATGAGGGAATTGAAAATCTTCGCTCTGAGGTTGATACATTAATTGTTATTCCAAATGATCGTCTGCTTGCAATCTCAGATCGTTCAATTAGTGCACTTGAAGCATTTAAAACTGCAGATCAAGTTTTACTATCTGGCGTGCAGGGAATTACTGATTTGATTACTACTCCTGGTTTAATTAATTTAGATTTTGCTGATGTAAAAAGTGTTATGTCTGGTGCTGGATCTGCGTTAATGGGAATCGGTTCAGCTCGTGGTGAGGCCAGATCAATTAGGGCTGCAGAGTTGGCAATCTCAAGTCCATTACTTGAGGCATCAATTGATGGTGCACATGGCGTCTTATTATCAATAGCAGGTGGATCTGATCTTGGATTATTTGAGATCTCAGAGGCTGCAGAGTTAGTTGCGCAATCTGCGCATCCGGATGCAAACATTATTTACGGAACAGTAATTGATGATGCATTAGGGGATGAGGTTCGGGTAACTGTCATTGCTGCGGGCTTTGATGGTGGACAACCTAAGCGAGTTTTGATGCCGGTAATTAATGCTGCGACTATGAATGGTGAGGCAGATCCAATTGCTGCTAACGACCCTATTGCAGTTGCCCTTGATTTAAATGTTAACTCAGCAGAGCAACCTCGACGTCGGATTACCTTTGAAGAGTTAGTTGCAGAAGATGAGATCGATATCCCTGATTTCATGCGGTAAGAGCCGTTATGGCTCGACTGCTCTTCACCTCCATAGAGTTTGGATCATTAGCTGATCCAGTTGATCAAGCAACTGAACAAAGACTTTCAAAGTTAATAGGTAAGCCGATTAAATTCATGAAGCAATCCCATAGTGATCAAATTACAATTTTGGCGACTCAAAAAGATGCTGATCAATTAACTACGGCCCCAGCAGCAGATGGCTTAGTTAGTAATCAAAGCAATATTGCGTTGGCGGTGCGGGTGGCCGATTGCCTGCCCCTACTACTGCACTCAACTACGGTGGTAGCGGCGATACATGTTGGCCGGAAAGGGTTGTTAAATAAAGTTGCCTTAAATGCGGTTACGCAGATGAGGTTGCTAGGGGCTGAACAAATAACTGGCATAGTCGGCCCACATATTTGCGGAAATTGTTATGAGGTTGATTCACAAATGTTTACTGAAATTACAAAGACTCATCCAGCAACGGCTGGCAAAAATAAGCACCTGAATCTCTTTGCCGGCCTTGCAAAGCAGTTAGCTGGTGTTGAGCTAACTAACTTAGGTATCTGTACCAAGGAGAACACTTCATATTATTCACACCGCCGAGATGGTAATTTGGGCCGACAGGTTGGGGTAATTTGCCTATGAACCGTATTGATGAGATTAAAAGTAATCTTGATAATGTTGGAGCAAAGATTGCAGCAGCAGCGATTAAAGCTCATCGATCACCTGATGAGATAACTTTAATTGTGGTTACAAAAACCTTTCCGCTCTCTGATTTAGAGATTTTATACTCGTTGGGGGTCAGGGAGTTTGGTGAGAATAGAGATCAAGAGGCAAGTAGCAAGGTAGGGCAGCTACCTTCTGATATAAATTGGCATTTTCAGGGCCAGATTCAGAGTAATAAATTAAAATCAATTACCAACTGGGCAAACTATATTCATTCAGTTGACCAACTGAAGTATGCGCAAATCATTTCAGAACAAAGTAATGTCCAAGCCAAGCCAATTTTTATTCAAGTCTCACTAGATCAGCCGCCAGAGTCACGCGGTGGGGTTGATCCAGCCAAGTTGGTGCAGTTGGCAACTGAAATTACAAAACTACCTGGTATTTCACTGCATGGTCTAATGGCAGTTGCACCTACCGATACTGCGCCAGGGACAGCTTTTGCCAATTTAAAGAAAATCCATACCGATTTTTTAACCAGCTTTCCAACCGCTAAATCCCTCTCCTCTGGGATGAGTGGGGATTATGAAATGGCAATTTCCTATGGTGCGACACATCTGCGAATTGGCAGTTCAATACTCGGTAATCGGCAACCGATCGCATAGCCTTTGAGCATGGCTAGTGCATTTAAGCGGGTTGCTGGGTACCTCGGATTAATGGATGAGGATGAGTTAGACCATGGGACAAATCAGTTAACTGAACGTGCACCTAGATTAGTGCGAGCAAATACAAAATCTGCTGCCAGACAAAATATTGAGGTAGTACCAACTGCAGATTCAGTAAAAGTAATGGATCATATTATTTCTTTAACACCACGCACTTATAGTGAGGCTCGTTTAATTGGTGAACATTATCGTGAAGGTAAACCGGTAATTATGAATTTAAGTGACATGGAAGAGTCAGAGCGCAAGCGATTGGTTGACTTTGCATCTGGATTAGTTTTTGGTCACCATGGAAGTATTGAGCGAGTAACACCAAAGGTATTTTTATTAACACCACCAAATGTTTCAGTTAGCGTTGAAGATAAGAACTCTGCAGCACAGGCAAGTTTTTTTAATCAAAGCTGATCAAGCCCTCCCACATTATGGGTGCAATACTTGGTCTAATTTACTGGGCGCTTAATTTATTTTTAATTGCATTAATTGGTAGATTAATTTTGGATTACATTAGAGTCTTCTCGCCAAGCTGGCGACCACAAGGTGTTGTTTTAGCGATAGCGGAGTTGATTTACTCAATAACTGATAAGCCACTTAGCTTTGTTAGGCAGTTTGTGCCACCACTTAGATTAGGCGGTATCGCATTAGATCTCTCATTTATTGTGGTTTTCTTTGTAGTGCAGTTGTTGATGCGCTTAGTTGTAATACTTTAAATTAGCTTTTAGTTAGTTTAAGCCAAAGCCCTAATTCATTAGCACTAGAACTCTCTGCTGAGTTTTGCTTCATTTCAGTTGCTAATACCTCGGCACTGATTTCAGCAATTGCAGATAAGATCGCAGCTGCAACTTCGCCAGGTGCGTTCCAACTAACGCTAATCCGATCACTGATATCTAAGCCAATATTTTTCCGTTCCTCTTGAATAGCTCTAATTACCTCTCGAACTAAACCAGCGCGAATTAAATCTGGAGTTAGGGTTAGATCTAAGGCCAAACTTTCACCGCCATGGGATGCAACCGACCAACCGGTCCGGGGGGTTTCGGTAATAACTAAATCATCAAGATCAATTTCGATGCGCTTATCTTTACCGGCAATCTTAACCTTGATCTGGTATGAGTTATTTTTACGCAACTCTTTTACCATCTCACCAGGATTAACCGATGCGATCTGCTTGGCAATCTCCTGAACATCTGCGCCAAATTTTGTTCCAAGGGTACGAAAGTTTGCTTTCACGGTTATATCAACTAGATCTGTACCGGCCACATGAATACCATCTAGCTTTAAAATATTTAACTCTTCTGCAATATGAGTCTTAATCTCCTCTGACATCTGCTCCCAACCAGTGGCTGAAACTAAAGCTCGGGAGAGTGGCTGGCGAATTTTAACTCCAGATTCAGCCCTTGCCGCTCTTCCTAATTCAACTAGCCGGCGAGATAGTGCAACTGCAGTGGATAACTTCTCATCAACTGATGATTTATTAGCAATCGGAAAGTTTGCAAGATGAACAGATTCACTTTGCTTACCCTCTGCCACTCTGACAAGTGTTTGCCAAACATGCTCGGAGATAAATGGCACCATTGGGGCTAGTAACAATGTTAAGTTTTTAAGGCAGAAGTAGAGAGTGTTAAGTGCAACTGGGTCACCATCCCAAAAGCGTCGACGAGAGCGGCGAACATACCAATTTGAAAGATCATCAATGAAGGCGGCAAGTAAACTGCCAGCACCTTGCGAGTCAAAGTTTTCTAGCGCAGTATCCACACCTTGGATTAATTTATTTAACTCAGAAAGGATCCAACGATCCATCAGAGTTAGCTCTTTTGGCAGCGATGAAACCTGAAAATTAGCAGCGTTGGCATAGAGAGTAAAGAATGAGATTGTGTTCCAATATGTCAGCAAGGTTTTACGAACTACATCAGAGATTGCATCATGACCAACTCGGCGTGCACTCCATGGTGAACCAGCCGCCAGCATGTACCAGCGCACCGCATCTGCGCCGTGTTGATTCATAAGCGGCATCGGCTCCAGCACATTACCTAGGTGTTTACTCATCTTGCGGCCATCTTTATCTAAAATATGACCTAAACATAAAACTGTTTTATACGAGGACTTATCAAAAACTAATGTGCCAATTGTCATTAAGGTATAAAACCAACCACGGGTTTGATCGATTGCCTCACAAATAAAGTCAGCAGGGTATGCGCCCTTAAACTGCTCTACTGAACCTTGCTTATGTGGGTAGCCCCACTGCGCAAATGGCATCGCACCTGAGTCATACCAGCAATCAATTACCTCAGGAATTCGCTCCATAACCGAAGAACACTCCTGGCAGTCAAATTTAATGTCATCAACAAAAGGTCGATGCGGATCTAACTTACTTAACTCTTTTCCAGCTAATTTTCCTAGCTCTGCTAATGAACCAACACAGATCTCATGTTTGTTTTCACAACGCCAAATTGGAAGTGGAGTTCCCCAATAACGGTTACGTGAGACCGCCCAATCAATATTATTATTTAACCAATCACCAAATCGTCCAGTTTTAATAGTTTCTGGATGCCAATCGGTATTGGAGTTTTCTCTTAGTAGATCCTTCTTAATCGAGGTAGTTTTGATATACCAAGATGGTTGGGCGTAGTACATCAAAGCGGTGTGGCATCGCCAGCAGTGTGGGTAGGAGTGTTCAAATTGCAAACTCTTAAACATTAAGCCTCGCACCTTTAGATCTTTAATTAATGCCTTATCAGCCTCTTTGAAAAAGACACCACCTACCAGGGCAACCTCTTTTTGAAAGTGACCATCTGGATTAACTGGATTAATAACTGGCAAGTTATATTTACGGCAGACCTCTAAGTCATCTGCACCAAAAGCTGGTGATTGATGGACTAAGCCAGTGCCATCTTCAACTGTTACATAATCAGCAAGCACCACATAGTGCGCATCATTTATCTCTACAAAATCAAATGGCCGGCTGTATTTGGTATGTTCAAGTTCACTGCCTTTAAAAGCCGCAATTACTTTTCGCTCTTCCCCTAATACTGAAGCTAAATCCTCAGCAACTACTAATCTCTCTGTTTTCTCATCAACAGTTACTTCAATTACTTGATAGTTAACCTTTGGATTTACCGCAACTGCAGTATTTGCAACTAAAGTCCAAGGTGTAGTTGTCCAAACTAGGAGAGTGGCCTTTAACTCCGCTAATTTGCCAGAGGTTGCTGGAAAGCGAACAAATACCGAAGGGTCTTTAATAGTTTCATATCCTTGTGCCAACTCATGATCTGATAAGCCAGTACCACACCGTGGGCAGTAGGGCGCAACTCGATGGTCTTGAACTAGCAAACCTTTTTGATAAATCTGCTGCAGTGACCACCAAACACTTTCGATATATTCCGGTGACATCGTCCAGTACGCCTCATCAAAATCTACCCAGAATCCCATTCGCTTAGTCATGTCAGTGAACTCATCAACATGGCGTTGCACAGATTCCCGGCACTTATCATTAAATGCTGCTACACCAAATTTTTCAATATCTGCTTTACCAGTAAAGCCCAACTCTTTTTCAACTGCAATCTCAACTGGCAAGCCATGGCAATCCCAACCAGCTTTGCGAATTACCTGCTTACCCTTCATTGTTTGAAAGCGGGGAAATAAATCCTTAAATACTCGGGCCTCAATATGGTGGGTTCCTGGTTTTCCATTTGCAGTTGGTGGACCCTCATAGAAGCTCCAACGCGGTGCACCATCTCGGTTTGCAACTGATTTTTCAAAAATCTGATTTTGTGACCAGAAATCTAAAATACTCATCTCCATTGAGGCAAGATCAATTTGCGCAGATAAGCTATTAATTTCGCGCTTCTGGTTGGTATCCACCCCACATTCTAACGCGCAGAATTACCTTTTCCTCGACTCCCTTTTAGATACGGGGGTGGCGGTTGGTAATTAATTGAGCCAAGCCATAACCTTTGCCCCTCCAGGGGGTATTGTGGCTATTAAGAAGTTTTTTAAGAAAACGGCAAAGAAAATTACAAAACCAAAGGCAAAAAAGTCAGTGAAATCTGCTGCCAAGAAAACAACTGCTAAAAAGTCAGTTGCAAAGAAGGCTGCCAAAAAAAGTGCAAAGCGATCACCAAATATTGTTAAGCCAAAGTTAGCGAAAAAATCTAATTTTAAGAAAGCACCAGGAAAGCCATTTCCAGCAAAATTACAAACCTCAACATCTGGTTCTTCAACCACGATATCTGTTACGTCAACTATCCCTAACCCAAATGCCATGCCAATTGTTGAGGAGCGCAGATTGGTCATGTTGCCACCACCAAAGCCGGTATTGAAATCAAAAAAAGCCGCAGCGCTTAAACCAATTAAAGCCGCTCCAACACCATTAGTGATTCAAGCAGGAGAAATTGCTTGGAATGTTACGGAACTAAAAAGTATGAAGAGTGAACTTTCAAAAGACTTGGTCAGACTACGCAAAGAGTTAGAAATTGCCGAGGCTGAGATGGAAGATCTGGTTGAAGCTGCTGGTGTTGGTGCTGGTGATGATCAAGCCGATGCCGGGGCTAAGACATTTGAACGCGAGCATGAAATGTCTTTGGTATATAACGCAAGAGATATGGTACAACAAACCGAGCGCGCACTGGAGCGAATTACAAATAAAACTTATGGTAAATGTGAAGAGTGTGGCAACTTTGTAGGTAAGGCAAGATTACAAGTTTTCCCACGCGCCACTCTATGTATGGTTTGTAAGCAAAAAGAGGAACGACGCTGAACTACCTTCAGCGAAAATGGTTAGCGGCTACCGCTTTAATAGTTTTTGCCTTAGATCATCTAACAAAGACATTAGCAATCGAGTATTTATCGGATGAGCCTAGAAAAATAATCGGATCTATTCTTCAATTTAGATTATCCTTTAACTCGGGTGCTGCTTTTAGTCTGGCATCTAGTGGCACAATATTTTTATCTAGCTTTTCAATAATTATGGCAGCTACAATTTTCTATTTTGGCCGTAAGGTAAATTCAAATCCGTGGGCTGTTGCATTAGGGCTTGCACTCGGTGGCATATTTGGCAACTTATCTGACCGCATATTTCGCTCCCCAGGCCGGTTACAAGGAGAGGTAGTAGATTGGATCCAAATTCCACACTGGCCAATCTTTAATATTGCAGACACCTCGGTAGTAAGTGCTGCGATATTAATTACATATTTAAACTGGAGAAATATCTCCTTTAGTAAAGGTAAGGGTGAAGAGTGAGCAAGCGTGAGGTGAGAAATTTAGTAATACCTGAAGGATTAAATCAGGAACGAGTAGATGCAGCACTATCAAGGTTGCTTGGACTCTCCCGTAATGTGATTGTGGGATTAATTGAGGCTGGTGAGATAACTAGATCGGGTAAGCCAGTTGGTAAATCTGATCGAGTAGCAAGTGGTGATCAATTAGAGATATTACTTCCAGCAGCTAAGGGTGAAGCAAAGTTAACCGCTACACCAATTGATGGTTTAAAGGTTATCTACGATGATGAGTATTTAATTGTGATCGATAAGCCGGTGGGAATTGCAGCTCACCCAAGTCCAGGTTGGCAAGGGGCGACAGTTGTGGGCGCAATATTTGCGGCCGGATATCAACTGGCCACCTCTGGTGCTGCTGAGCGACAAGGAGTTGTGCATCGGTTAGATGTTGGCACATCAGGGTTAATGGTGGTGGCAAAAAATGAAATTGCTTATGCTCATCTAAAAGATCAATTTAGAGACCGAACTGTTTCTAAGGTTTACCATGCATTAGTGCAAGGACATATGGATCCGACAGTTGGAACTATTGATGCACCAATTGATCGCCACCCAAGAGAGGATTATCGATTTGCAGTTGTTGCAAATGGCAAGCCAAGTATTACTCATTACAAAACTTTAGAAGCTTTCCCAGCAGTTACATTGCTTGAGATTGAACTTGAAACTGGCCGAACCCATCAAATTCGAGTTCACTTTTCTGCCCTGCATCATCCACTAGTTGGAGATTTAACCTATGGCTCTGATCCAGCACTGGCGCAGCGGCTAAAGATCTCTCGTCCTTGGCTACATGCAAAGCAACTTGGATTTACCCACCCAGCAAGTGGGCAGCGCCTCTCCTTTAATGCTGAGTACCCAGAGGATCTGACACGCTCGCTTACGCTCCTTTCCGATTTAGCCCGCTAGAAATTAAGGGCAGTAGTAATCTCACCATCCATGCCATCTGCATCTACTAATCCGCAAAAATCGGAGAACTTCGTACATCTTCATGTACACACCGAGTATTCGATGTTAGATGGTGCTGCCAAAATTTCTGAGTTAGTAGCAGAGGTTGCTCGGCAAGAAATGCCAGCGATTGCAATGACAGATCACGGCAACGTTTTTGGTGCATTTGAATTTCATAAAACTGCTAAAGCGGCCGGCATAAAACCAATAATTGGTATTGAAGCATATGTTGCTCCGGAATCTAGATTTGATAAGAGAAGAGTTAAATGGGCAGAAGGCGGTGAGGATGATGTTTCTGGTGGTGGTGCTTATACGCATATGACATTGCTTGCCGAAAATAATGAAGGTTTATCTAACTTATTTAAACTCTCATCCCTTGCCTCACTTGAAGGTTTCTATTACAAGCCACGGATGGATCGAGAGCTACTTGCTAAATATTCAAAGGGAATTATCGGCACAACTGGCTGCGCCGGAGGTGAGATCCAAACTAGATTGCGAATGGGTGCTTACAAAGAGGCGGTCAATGCAGCAAGTCAGATGCGAGATATATTTGGCGCAGATAATTTCTATTTAGAGCTGATGGATCACTCCATAGAGATTGAAAAGCGTGCATTTAATGATTTAATTAAATTGGGCAAAGAGTTGAATCTGCCACTACTAGCAACAAATGATCTGCACTATACCCACCTTGATGATGCCGCTGCCCATGAGGTGTTGCTGTGCATTCAATCTGGGGCAACTATGGCTGATCCAAAACGATTTAAGTTCGAAAACTCTGAGTTCTATTTAAAATCTGCCGCCCAGATGCGTGCATTGTTTAAGGATTTCCCCGAATCATGTGACAACACATTACTTATTGCAGATCGCTGCGAGACAACTATGCGTGAAGGCGAAAACTTACTGCCAAGATTTCCAGTTCCGCAAAATGAAAGTGAGGATAGTTGGCTAAGAAAATTAGCTAATGAAGGTCTAGCAAAACGAATGGATAATCAGATTCCAGTTGAGTATCAGGAGCGCCTCAATTTCGAATTAGATGTAATGATCAAGATGGGCTTTCCAGGTTACTTTCTAGTGGTGGCAGATCTTTGTAATCATGCCCGAGAGGTTGGAATTCGAGTTGGTCCAGGGCGTGGCTCTGCCGCTGGCTCCTTGGTCTCTTATTCATTAGGTGTTACCGGACTTGATCCAATTAAATTTGGCTTGTTGTTTGAGCGATTTTTAAATCCAGAGCGTATTTCGATGCCAGATATTGATTTAGATTTTGATGAGCGTAGAAGATCAGAGATGATTCAATATGCCACAAGTAAGTATGGTGATGACAGAGTTGCTCAGATTATTACTTATGGAACCATTAAGTCTAAGCAAGCAATTAAAGACTCAACTAGAGTGCTGGGATATCCCTATGCATTAGGGGAGCGGCTAACAAAATCACTACCACCTTCTGTAATGGGTAAGGATATTTCACTTGGTGGAATATTTGATATTGAAGATGGTAGGTATGGAGAGGCTACTGAGTTTAGATCACTGTATGAAAGTGATCCAGATTCAAAGCGAATAGTTGATACCGCCTTAGGAATTGAAGGATTAAAGCGACAATGGGGAGTGCATGCAGCGGGAGTTATATTAAGTAAGGAGCCACTGCTTGATGTAATTCCAATTCATCGCCGTGAAGCTGATGGTGCCATTATTACTCAATTTGATATGGGTGCTTGCGAGGCAACTGGATTACTTAAGATGGATTTTTTAGGACTGCGAAATCTTTCAGTCCTTGATGATTGCTTAATTAATATAGAGAAGAATTTAGGCAAAACAGTTGTATTGGAAAGCTTGCCACTTAAAGATAAGAAGACATTTGATTTATTATCTAGAGGTGACACCTTAGGAGTATTTCAGTTAGATAGTGCGCCAATTAGAGCCTTACTTAGATCAATGGCACCAGATAGTTTTGAGGATATTGCTGCTGTTATTGCACTTTATCGACCAGGTCCGATGGGTGAGGACTCTCATAATAAGTATGCTGATTACAAAAATGGCCGAAAGGCGCCAGTTGGTATTCACCCAGAGCTTGAGAAGCCGCTAAATGAAATATTAAAAGACACTTATGGTCTTATTGTTTATCAGGAGCAGGTATTAGCTATTGCTCGAAAGGTCGCTGGCTTCACGCTAGGTCGTGCTGATCTGTTGCGTAAGGCGATGGGTAAGAAGGATAAGAAGATTTTGGATAAAGAGAAGGTGCACTTTGAAGCGGGAATGAAGTCAAATGGATTCTCTGAGGATGCAGTAGAGAAGCTATGGCAAACCTTAATTCCATTCTCAGATTATGCGTTTAATAGAGCACATAGTGCTGGTTATGGCTTACTTTCATTTTGGACTGCATACCTTAAGGCAAATTATCCAACTGAGTATATGGCTGCGCTTTTAACAAGTGTGCGTGATGATAAAGATAAGAGTGCACTTTATCTAAATGAGTGCCGCCGAATGGGTATAAAGGTATTACCACCTGACGTTAATGAATCTGATTCAGAGTACACACCACGCGGTGATGATATTCGATTTGGTTTAACAGCGATCCGAAATGTTGGCGAAAATGTAGTCTTATCAATTATTGGAAATCGTAAAGCCAAAGGCAAATATGTAAACTTTGGTGAGTTTTTGACGAAGGTGGATGCGATTGTTTGTAATAAAAAAACTATTGAGTCACTAATTAAGGCTGGTGCTTTTGATTCACTTAACCACACTCGCCGCGGACTAATGATGGTTTTCCTTGAAGCGCTAGATTCAGTCTCAGAGGCAAAGCGGGCAGAATCTATTGGTCAATTTGATTTATTTGGCGCAGCAAATGCAACCACAAGTATTAGTGGAGTTGCGCTAGATATTCCAAATACTGAGTGGGAAAAAATGATGCTGCTCGGTTATGAGCGAGAGATGCTTGGACTTTATGTCTCTGACCACCCGCTATTAGGTGTTGAACATGTTTTACGTTCAGTAGCTGATTTCTCTATTAGCCAAATCTCTGAGGTTGGGCATGATCAGATAATCACAATTGGTGGATTAATTACTCAAATACAACGTAAGGTTTCAAAGCAGGGAACTCCTTGGGCAATTGTCACTGTCGAAGATCTTGAGGGGGCAGTTGATGTTTTATTCTTCTCAAATGCTTATGCAACACATGGTGTTAATTTAGTTGAGGATCGGATTGTTGCCATTAGAGGCAGAGTTGATAAGCGAGAGGAACAACCTCGTATCTCAGCCCTTGATTTAACAATGCCAGATTTAAAGCAAGCTCCAACTGGTCCTTTAATTATTTCTATGGAGATGGCTAGATGCACACCACCGGTGATCGATCGAATGAAGGAGATTTTAAGATCACACCCTGGAGGTAGAGAGGTGCACTTGCGTCTTGCAGATGGCGAGAAAAAAACAATTCTTAAATTAGATGAAGCACTAAAGGTTACCTCCTCACCAAGTTTGAGCGCTGATCTTAAAACCGTACTAGGCCCTGATTGTTTAGTTGTATAGATTCTTATGAAACCTCTTGAGCTATTTGCTGCAGTTGATGTGAAGGCTGGCATGGCGGTTAGATTAAAAAAAGCTGACCTAGGTTCACAAGAAGAGTTTGGTGCCCCAAAAGATGTAATTAAGGATTTTATAAGTGCTGGAACAAAGTGGATCCACTTAGTTGATCTTGATGCTGCTTTTGGTGTTGGTGATAACAGTGCGCTTCTAAAGAATCTCATCAAAGATTCGAAAGTTAAGGTGCAAATATCAGGTGGAATTATTGATGAGGAGTCACTTAATGTTGCGCTAGCGACAACTGCAGCACGAATAAATCTTGCCACCTCTTGTCTTACAGATATTGAATGGGTCAAGAAAATATTATTGGCATATGGTGAGCGAATAAGTATTAGTTTGGATATAAAAGATGATTTATTGACTGCTCGGGGAAGTGGCGTAGTTGTTGGTGATCTATTTAAATATTTAAAGATTTTAAATAATGCTGGGTGCAATAGATATGTTGTTACTGATACTGCTACAGACGGTGCGTTATCTGGGCCGAATTTTGATCTACTTAAAAAGATTTCACAAGCCACAGATTCTGCTGTAATAGCAAGCGGTGGTGTTGCAAAAATATCTGACCTACAAGAGCTGCGTCAGATGGGGGTTGAGGGCGTAATTCTTGGAAAGGCCTTATATGTTGGAGCAATTGATATCGCCAGTGCAATAGAGGTTTGCTACAAATAATCGGCACCAGCCACTAGATAATTACGGCAGAATAGGCAAGTGGATAAGGCATTGATCTCCCTGTTAGAGTTCCGCGAATTTGCGCGGGAGTTTAATGTCATTCCGGTTGCTCGCAAATTATCAATTAAAGATGAGACGCCTCTTTCTATTTATCAAAAACTAACGCAACACCGAAGTCAAACGTTTTTACTTGAATCTGCTGAAGCTGGTATTTGGTCACGCTATTCATTTATTGGAGTTAATAGTGAAGCCACATTGACCGAAGCTAGTGGTGTTGCACTTTGGCAAGGAGTTATGCCAGCTGGTGCACCAACTGGAATTGATCCGCTAGAGGCGTTGCGTATTACTACTGCACACCTTCGTTCGCCAAAGATAAGTGGACTTCCGCCATTAACTGGTGGCTTAGTTGGATATTTAGGTTATGAGATTGTGCGCCGACTTGAAAAACTACCAAATAACACCAAGGCGGATATTAAAATCCCGGAAATAGCGATGATGCTCACCTCCGACCTTGCTGTCTTTGATCACCAAGAAGGTGTTGTCACATTAATTGCCAACGCTATTAACTGGGATGGAAGTAGTGAGCGAGTGGATCTTGCATATGAGTTAGCTTTAAAAAGGTTAGATGTGATGGAATCTGATTTAGGCAAAGCAGAGCAAGCAAAATTTAAAGCCATTCCAGATCGTATTACGCCAGAGTTTATTCGCAATACAAGCGATGAGAGTTATATAAGTAAGGTTGAGGTAATTAAAGAACAGATTAAATCTGGAGAGGCATTTCAGGTTGTGCTTTCGCAGCGATTTACCATGGATAGCAAAGCCGATCCATTTGATATCTACCGCGTACTACGCGAGCAAAACCCAAGCCCTTACATGTATCTCTTCCGTTTTGCAGATGGATTATCAGTTGTTGGATCAAGCCCGGAAGCTTTAGTTAAAGTTAACGGAGATAAAGTAATGATCCATCCAATTGCTGGAACTAGGCCGCGAAACTCAAATGAGAAGGTTGATAATCAAATAGCCCAAGAGTTACTTAATGATCCGAAGGAGCGTGCTGAGCATTTAATGTTAGTAGATCTAGGTCGTAATGATCTAGGGCGAGTGTGCCAAGCCGGATCAGTAGAGGTTTCAGAGTTTATGCAGATTGAGAAGTACTCTCATGTTATGCATATTGTCTCTACAGTCATTGGAAAATTAGCACCAAAGTTTGCACCAATTGAAGCATTATTTGCAGTCTTTCCCGCTGGCACATTATCTGGTGCACCAAAGCCAAGGGCGATGGAGATTATTGAGGAGAATGAATTAACTAAACGAGGAATCTATGGCGGAACAATTGGCTACTTAGATTTTACTGGCAACATTGATACCTGTATTGCGATTAGAACTGCAGTAGTTAAAGATGACAAAGCTTATGTACAAGCCGGTGCCGGAATTGTTGCCGACTCAGACCCGGCCTCTGAGAACCTTGAGTGCATTAATAAAGCAGCCGCGGTCTTAGGTGCTATTGCAACAGCTAATGCGATGGTTGGTGGAAAGTGAATAACTCTATTATTGGTAGCTTAATTTTGATTGCAGGGGCGATATATTTGATAATTAGATTGAATAAGCGATCTGCTTCAACTAAGTATGAGCGAAAGCCACAAAATAATTGGAGTGCTCTCTCAGATGGAATTGATCCCACTGATGAGTAATTCAAATGTATTGCAATCAATAATTGATGGGGTCCTAGAGGATCTACAAAAGCGGTTAGTGCCTATTTCACAATTAAGAGAGCAGATACAGAGTGCACCAAAGTTAAGGGGTGCTTATGCTGCATTAAATAAAGATGGGATGAGATTAATTGCTGAGGTAAAAAGGTCATCTCCAAGTAAGGGGGAATTAGCTCAAATTCCAGATCCGGTAGCACTTGCTAATGCTTACCATGCGGCAGGTGCCGATCTTATTAGTGTGTTAACTGAGGAGCGTAGATTTAAAGGCAAGATTGAAGATTTTATTGCCGTAAGAGCTGCAGTTGATCTTCCGATATTACGTAAGGATTTTATTGTTACTGAGTTTCAAGTTTTCGAGTCTAGATTATTAGGGGCAGATTTAATGCTACTAATCGTTGCCGGACTTTCTAAATCACAACTAACTGACTTTTACCAATTAGCAACAGAGCTAGGAATGGATGTTTTAGTCGAAGTGCATGATTTAAATGAAGCAGAAATAGCATTAGATATTGGTTCAAAGATTATCGGTGTTAATTGTAGAAACTTAAAAACATTAGAGGTTGATGATAAGAATTTTGAGTTAATCTTGCCTCAATTACCAGATACGGTTTTAAAGGTTGCTGAATCCGGAATAAGTACTAGATCTCAGGTTGCAGCTGTTGAAGCATTAGGCGCCGATGCGGTATTAGTCGGGGAAACTCTGGTTAAAGCAGGTAACCCAATTCATACGATAAATGAACTGCTCAATCGGTAAAGATCTAATAAACTCTAGCCATGGCAATTGATAAAATATCCCAAAGCATGGACTCATCAATCCTTGGGCACTTTGGTCCTTATGGTGGAAGGTTTGTGCCGGAAGCATTAATTGCAGCACTTGATGAATTATCTGCCGCGCATACCTCAGCACAATCCGATCCTGCTTTTCAAGCAGAGCTAACTGAATTACATAAAACTTATTCTGGTAGACCAAGTATTTTGACAGATGCTAAAAGATTTTCAGAGCATGCTGGTGGTGCAAGAATTTTATTAAAGCGTGAAGATTTAAACCATACTGGTAGTCATAAAATTAATAATGTCTTAGGACAAGCATTGCTTACAAAACGGATGGGCAAATCAAGAATCATCGCTGAGACTGGGGCTGGCCAACATGGTGTTGCCTCCGCAACTGCTGCTGCACTCTTTGGTTTGGAGTGTGTTGTTTATATGGGAGAGGCTGACACTAAGCGACAAGCATTAAATGTTGCCCGGATGAAATTACTTGGTGCCACAGTTGTTCCAGTTACTCAAGGTTCAAAAACATTAAAAGATGCAATTAATGAGGCAATGCGTGATTGGGTTACAAATGTTGCAGACACTCACTACCTATTAGGAACAGTTGCTGGACCTCATCCATTCCCTACGATGGTTCGTGATTTTCAACGAATTATTGGTGTTGAAGCACGGGAACAAGTTCTTGCTTTAACTGGCAAACTTCCAGATGCAGTATTGGCCTGTGTTGGTGGAGGATCAAATGCAATTGGAATATTCCATCCATTTATTGATGACAAATTAGTTCGCTTAATCGGATTAGAAGCAGGTGGTAAGGGAGTTGAAACTGGATTACATGCGGCGACTATCTCCGGTGGTACGCCAGGTGTTCTTCACGGTACTCGCTCATATGTCTTACAAGATAAAGATGGACAAACTATCGAGTCTCACTCAATCTCAGCTGGCTTGGATTATCCAGGAGTCGGACCAGAGCATGCATACTTAAATGACATTGGACGTGCTGAGTATCGAGCAATTACTGATGATCAAGCGATGTATGCATTTTCATTACTTTGTAAATCTGAAGGAATAATTCCTGCGATCGAGACTGCGCATGCCTTAGCGGGTGCGTTAGAGATTGGTAATGAGTTAGGCAAAGATGCGACATTATTAATTAACCTTTCCGGCAGAGGCGATAAGGATGTGCAAACTGCAGCAGAGTACTTTGGACTTCCGCTTTAATGTCAACTGAACTAGAGAATCTTTTTGTTAAGACTAAGAAAGAAAATCGCGCAGCACTAATTGGTTTTCTACCAGCAGGGTTTCCAACTCAGAAGGATTCAGTTTCAATCATTAAGGCAATGATCGATGGTGGTGTTGATGCTATTGAGATTGGTTATCCCTACTCAGACCCGGTTATGGATGGGCCAGTAATACAAGCTGCATCTGAGCAGGCGATTACTAACGGAGTAGGTGTTGATCAAGTATTTGATTTGTTAAAAAATAGTGTTGATTATGGTGTTCCATCTGTTGTAATGAGTTACTGGAGTCCAATAGAGAAATATGGCGCAGCTAAATTTGCATCTGCGATTTCATTAGCAGGAGGCTCTGGAGTCATTACACCAGATCTTACGATTGAAGAGTCATCGCAGTGGGAAAGTGAAGCAAATAGCCAATCAATTAATCGAATTTATGTAGTAGCACCGAGCACTACTGATGAGAGATTGGCAAAAGTTGTTGCCGAATGCTCTGGCTTTATATATGCAGCAAGTCTGATGGGAGTAACTGGCACTCGTGATGTGGTTTCAACAAATGCGAAAGTCTTAGTTGACCGAATTCGTATTTCAAGTAATACACCAGTTGCAGTTGGTCTAGGAGTTTCAACCAAAGAGCAGGCAAGTCAGGTGGCTAAATATGCGGATGGTGTGATTGTAGGCTCTGCATTTATTAAGATTATTCAAGAGCATGGTGCAGGTAGGTCTGGCTTAAAGAAGATTAAGCAATTAGCATCTTCATTAGCTGAAGGAGTCAGAAGTGGGCGATAAATTTAATAGATTTCAACCTTGGTTAACTTTACTTGCCAGAGTTGTTTTAGGTGGCACACTTCTTGCCGCTGGGGCACTGAAGGTTGGTAATTTACAAAAATCAGCTATGGCAGTTCGTGCTTATGAGCTACTTCCAGTTTCACTTGCTAATTTTATAGGTTATACCCTGCCATGGATTGAAATCGGCGTTGGTTTGCTTTTGATATTAGGAGTTGCCACAAAAACTGTCGCCGTAATCGGTGCAATAAATATGTTGGTATTTATAATTGCGATTGCTCAGGCATGGGCGAGGGGATTAAGCATCGATTGTGGCTGTTTTGGCGGCGGTGGCTCTGTTGATCCAGAGGATACAAAGTATTTATCAGAAATTATAAGAGATTTAGGCTTATTTGCCCTGGGAATTTACTTGTACTTATATCCTAAGGGTAGATTTGCACTAGATAAGTAGTCAATACAAACACAAGGAGCATTTTGAATGGCAACAAATAGTGGTAGCGATAAAGGAACTAGAAACTTAGTAATAATTATGGTCTCATTCATTGTGGCTATTGGAGTTATTTTTTCAATTGTGAGTAATCGCTCAAATTCAACTGCGCAGGTTCCAGCAGCTGTTTCAGAATCTGAAGGCTATGGAATTGTTTTAAATGCTAGCGCTACTCCAAAGGTTGATATCTATGTTGATTACCAATGCCCAATTTGTCGTAGTTTTGAAATAATAAATGGTGGTTATATAAATGAGATTATTGCTCAGAACAAGGCAAAGGTAGTTTTCCATCCAATGACATTTATTGGTCCAGAGTCAATTCTTGCTGCTAATGCTGCAGCTTGTGCTGCTGATGAGAATAAGTTTTTAGATATGAATTTAGCATTATTTCAAGATCAATCTGCAACTGAAAACTCTGGCAAGTGGCAAGGTGATGCGCTGCTTAAACTAGGTAAGGCAGTTGGACTTGACTCTGGAAAATTTGAAAAGTGTGTTAAAGATGGCACATATGTAAAATGGACTGGCAACGTTGCCGCTGCCTCTGCTGCAGCAAATGTAAATGGCACACCTACAGTCTTTGTTAATGGCAAAGAGTTGGATAGAAAAACTGAGTATGGTGACCCAGCTAAGTTTAAAGCAGCATTAGCAGCAGGTGGTGTTAAGTAGATCTTCTACTTAACTTTCATGGTTTTACTAATCCCAAGCCCTAGTTCATCTACTCTTTCAGTAGGACCAGTCACAATCCATTACTACGCTCTTTGCATAATCACAGGAATCGCAACGGCGGTCTGGTTAGGTCGCAAGCGTTATGCAGCAGCGGGCGGTAATCCTGATGATGTCTCAGATGCTGCTGTTTGGGCAGTTCCGTTTGGAATTATTGGTGGCAGGATTTATCACGTTATTAGTTCTCCACAACAATACTTTGCAGATGGCGGCAACCCAGTTGATGCACTTCGTATCTGGCAGGGCGGCTTAGGTATTTGGGGTGCTATTCCACTTGGTGCCCTTGGTGCTTTTATATATTTTAAAACCCACACAACAACATTAAATTTCTCCCGCTTCTTAGATGCGTTAGCTCCTGGTGTAGTAATTGCACAAGCCATTGGCAGAGTTGGAAATTGGTTTAATCAAGAGTTATTTGGCAAGCCAACCGACCTTCCTTGGGGAGTAAAGATCAGAGTATTTAATCGACCTGATGGATATCAACAGTTTGAAAGCTTTCATCCCACATTTTTATATGAATTACTTTGGTGCTTGATAATTGCTTATCTGCTTATAAAATTGCCAGGCTTTTTAAAGAGAGTGCCAGTAAACTCTGGAGATATATTTGCACTATATGTTGCTGGCTACACCTTGGGTAGGCTATGGATTGAAGCACTACGAATCGATGAAGCAAATTATATTTTAGGATTTCGATTAAATATCTGGGTTTGTTTAGTAGTCATATTTGGCTCAATCACATATTTACTACGTAGCCATCGTCGTGGCTCATCAACTCATACTGTTTCTGAGAGTTAGAATTCGGCAATGGGTTTAGAAGAGGTACAGATTAGAAATATGGAGCACAGGGCAAATCGTGCTGGCTGGTTACGAGCTGCAGTTCTTGGTTCAAATGATGGATTAGTTTCAACTTCTAGTTTAATGATTGGCATTGCTGCCGCAAATAAGAGCGACTTCTTGATTACCGCAGGTTTGGCTGGAATTGCAGCAGGTGCAATGTCGATGGCGGTCGGAGAGTATGTCTCAGTCAAATCTCAAAATGATATTGAGAATGCTGATCGAGAGATTGAAATAAAACAATTAGCAACAGATCCAGAAGGTGAATTTGAAGAGCTTGTGCATATCTACATGCAACGTGGACTTTCTAAAGATCTTGCCACAGAGGTTGTTACGGCAATGCATAAACAAGATGCACTTGAAGCACATCTAAGGGATGAGCTTGGACATTTTGATCACACTAGAGCAAGGCCGATGCAAGCAGCGGTCGCCTCCGCAGTGGCCTTTACAACTGGAGGAGTTGTTCCATTGGTAGGCGCCTTACTTTTTTCCTCAAACCAGGTATTTTCAATTCTTATCTTCACTGGAATTGGACTCCTCGGTGCCGGTTTTATTAGTGCAAAGATTGCATCATCTCCTATCCCTAAAACAATAATGAGAATTTTCATTGGTGGCGCCCTTGGTATTGCAATTACCGCTGGAATTGGTTGGTTGGTGGGCCTAACCAGTATTTAAATCTCCTGATACCATTTGCCTTGTAGGAAAAGTAAGTAGAAGTTGGGCCATCGTTGTCCCGACCCTTTAGTGGGAGCGGCCCTTTTAACTTGAATCAGCGCAATCTATTTTCAACAATCCCAAATGCGATTGGGTTATACAACCCTGCAAATGAACATGACGCATGTGGTGTTGCGATGGTTGCAACCCTAAATAAATTAGCAACCCATGAGATTGTTTCAAAAGCATTAACTGCACTCCGTAATTTAGAGCACCGAGGTGCATCAGGAGCTGAACCAGATAGTGGTGATGGTGCTGGGATACTTATTCAAATTCCTGATAAGTTTTATCGTTCAGTTATAGATTTTACACTTCCAAAAATAAGTGAGTATGCGACTGGAGTATTTTTTGTTCAACCTGGTGAGGTTGGGTATAAAGAAAAAATAGCAAAACTAGCAAATGAAGAGGGTCTACAAATTTTGGGCTGGCGTACCCTGCCAATTGATTCAAAATCTATCGGAAAGACTGCGCTCTCTGTAATGCCAGATTTTGAGCAGATTTTTATCTCTGGCTTAAAAAACGAAAAAGATTTAGTACTAGAACGAATGGCCTTCTGTTTGCGCAAGCGGATTGAGCACACGATGCCAATTTATATTCCATCACTTTCATCTCGTACCATTGTTTATAAGGGAATGTTAACTACTGGACAATTAGAGGAGTTTTTCCCAGATCTTTCTAATCCCCTTGTTGAATCAGCAATGGCATTGGTTCACTCTAGATTTTCAACTAATACATTTCCATCTTGGCCACTTGCTCACCCATATCGATTTATTGCTCATAACGGTGAGATAAATACTGTTAAAGGTAATCGAAATTGGATGCGAGCACGTGAGACGTTATTACAAAGTGATTTGATACCGGGAGATCTAAATCGGTTATTTCCAATTGTGAATAACTTTGGTAGTGACTCAGCTTCATTTGATGAAGTCTTGGAGCTTTTATATTTAGGTGGACGATCCTTACCACATTCAGTTTTGATGATGATTCCAGAGGCGTGGGAAAACAACGCGACTATGTCAGATGAGCGGCGAGATTTTTATGCATTTCACTCTGCACTAATGGAGCCGTGGGATGGACCAGCTTGTGTGACATTTACCGATGGCAAGCAGGTTGGTGCGGTGCTAGATCGCAATGGCTTACGCCCCTCTCGGTTTTGGGTTACCGATGATGGCTTAGTTGTTTTAGCAAGTGAGGTTGGGGTACTTGATTTTGCACCTGAAAAAATTATTCGTAAAGGTAGATTGCAGCCAGGCAAGATGTTCTTAGTAGATATTGAGGCTGGTCGAATCATTGAAGATGATGAGATTAAGCAATCACTTGCCGTTGCTGCACCATATAGTGATTGGCTGCATGCTGGTTTAGTTCGGTTAAGTGATTTACCAGCACGGGAGCATATTGTTTATCCACACTCATCAGTTGTTCGCCGACAGAGAGCTTTTGGTTATACCGAAGAGGAACTGCGAATAATTATTACGCCAATGGCAAGAAATGGTGCAGAGCCACTTGGTTCTATGGGAACTGATACACCAATCGCAGCTTTATCTGAAAAGCCAAGATTATTATTTGATTACTTTGCTCAGTTATTTGCGCAGGTTACAAACCCACCATTAGATGCTATCCGCGAAGAGCTAGTTACCTCATTAGGTGGCTCAATTGGTCCAGAGCATAATCTTCTAGACCCAGGACCAGCATCATGTCGGCAGATCTCATTGCAATTTCCAGTCATCGACAATGATGAGTTAGCCAAGATTATTAATGTTAACGTCGATGGCGATCATCCTGGTTTCACCTCTCACATAGTGCGCGGTCTATTTCCAATTGCAGGTGGTGGCCGATCACTAGTTGCCAAAATTGATGAGATACGACGAGAAGTATCAAAAGCTATTGATGAAGGTGCCAGAATTATTGTTTTATCTGACCGAGATGGTGATGCCGAAAATGCACCGATTCCGTCACTACTTCTACTCTCCGCAGTACATCACCATTTAATTCGTGAGAAAACTAGAACTAAAGTTGGTTTGGTTGTTGAAAGTGGTGAGGTCCGGGAAGTCCACCATGTTGCCTTACTTATTGGATTTGGTGCAGCAGCGGTTAATCCATACCTTGCCATGGAGAGTGCTGAGGATTTAGTACGGCAAGGAGTAATTACTGGATTAACACCTGAGAAAGCGGTTAGAAATTTAATTAAATCATTAGGTAAGGGTGTTTTAAAGGTGATGTCTAAGATGGGTGTTTCAACTATTGCTTCTTACACTGGAGCACAAATTTTCGAGGCAATCGGCTTATCAAAAGAGATTGTTGACGAGTACTTTGTTGGTGCAACCTCACGATTAGGTGGAGTTGGCATTGAAATAATTGCACAGGAAACTATTAAGCGTCACCATATTGCTTATCCACCAGGGGGTGAAATACCTGGCGCAAAACGGTTGCAAATTGGGGGAGAGTATCAATGGCGGCGGGAAGGTGAACCACACCTATTTGATCCAGAAACTGTATTCACCTTGCAACATGCAACTAGGGCAAAAAGATTTGATGTTTTCAAGCGTTACACATCCATAGTTGATGATCAATCTCGCAGGTTAATGACATTACGTGGTTTGTTTAATTTTAAAGAGGGAGTTCGTAAGCCAATCTCAATTGATGAGGTTGAACCAATTTCAGAGATTTTAAAACGTTTTGCAACTGGCGCCATGTCATACGGATCAATCTCGCAAGAGGCCCATGAAACTTTAGCTATTGCCATGAATCGAATTGGTGGTAAATCAAATACTGGCGAGGGCGGGGAAGATCCAGCCCGTAATATCCCAGATACGAATGGGGATTCACGCCGCTCTGCAATTAAACAGGTAGCAAGTGGCAGGTTTGGTGTAACTAGTGAGTACTTAGTAAATGCTGATGATATTCAGATAAAGATGGCACAGGGTGCAAAGCCTGGTGAGGGTGGGCAGCTACCTGGCAACAAGGTTTATCCATGGATTGCCAAGGTTCGTTACTCAACTCCAGGAGTTGGCTTAATCTCACCGCCTCCGCACCACGATATCTACTCAATTGAAGATCTGGCACAGCTAATTCATGATTTAAAAAATGCTAATAAGAATGCGCGAATTCATGTGAAGTTAGTGGCAGAGGTTGGTGTTGGAACTGTTGCAGCTGGAGTAAGTAAGGCACATGCTGATGTAGTTTTGATTTCCGGCCACGATGGGGGCACTGGTGCTTCACCTTTAACATCACTTAAACATGCTGGTGCACCATGGGAGCTTGGATTGGCTGAAACCCAACAAACTTTGATGCTAAATGGCTTGCGTGATCGCATTGTGGTTCAGGTAGATGGGCAGATGAAAACTGGTCGAGATGTATTAATTGCAGCGCTGTTAGGAGCAGAGGAGTTTGGTTTTGCTACCGCACCTCTTGTTGTTTCCGGTTGCGTAATGATGAGAGTATGTCATTTAGATACATGCCCGGTTGGTGTTGCCACTCAAAACCCAGAGTTGCGTAAGAAGTTCACTGGTAAGCCAGAGTTTGTTGAGACCTTCTTTGAATACATTGCCGAAGAGGTGAGGCAACTACTTGCCCAACTTGGTTTTAAGAGTTTGGCAGATGCAATTGGCCAGGTTGAGTTATTAGATACGAGATCAGCAGTTGATCACTGGAAGGCAACTGGGCTAGATCTTGCGCCGTTATTAGTTGCACCAAGTAATAACTCATCGCGCAAGAGCCTGATTACTCAAGAACATGGCTTAGAGGCAGCGCTAGATAACCAATTAATTAAATTATCAGATGCTGCATTAAATAATGGCACGCCAGTTCGTTTAGAGATGCCGGTTCGAAATGTTAATCGAACTGTTGGCACCATGTTGGGCGCTGAAATTACAAGAAAATATGGGGGAGCTGGATTACCAACAGACACAATTGATATTACGTTCCACGGCTCTGCTGGTCAATCTTTTGGTGCTTTTCTGCCATCTGGCTTAACACTTCGACTATATGGTGACAGCAATGATTATGTAGCAAAAGGTTTATCTGGTGGTCGAGTAATAATTAGACCAGATGAACGAGCAAAATTTGATTCTGATAAAAATGTTATAGCTGGAAATGTAATTGGCTATGGCGCAACCTCTGGCGAGATCATGATTGCCGGAGTTGTTGGTGAACGTTTTTGTGTAAGAAACTCTGGCGTAGTAGCGATTGTTGAAGGTGTTGGCGATCATGGCTGTGAATATATGACTGGCGGTACCGTAATTGTCCTAGGAAAAATTGGTAGAAACTTTGCAGCAGGAATGTCAGGCGGTAGAGCATTTGTGTTAGATCTTGACCAGCGATTGGTAAATCCAGAGTTAGTTGATGTTTTAGTATTACCAACTAATCAAGAAGAGATTGTAAAAGCACATATCTCAAGGTTTTATGCTGAGACTGGTTCAAAGATCGCAGGTGACTTAATAAAGGATTGGCCATCTGCAAAGGCTCGCATCTCTTTAGTAATGCCGCGAGACTATGCAAGAGTGTTAGAGGTAATGGCAAAGGCAGAGCGCGAAGGTCTTCCAGTTGAGAGCGCAGTTATGGCGGCGATCAATGGCTGATCCAAAAGGATTTTTAACAACACCACGAGAGGTTCCAAAGCGCCGTCCAGTTGATGTGAGAATTAAAGATTGGAAAGAGGTCTACCAGGAGCAGGAGTTTTCGCATCTACAAAAACAAGCCGGGCGGTGTATGGATTGTGGAATTCCCTTTTGTCATCAAGGTTGTCCTCTCGGCAATTTAATTCCAGAGTGGAATGACTTAATTTGGCGGGGTGAGAAGGCGGAGGCAATTGATCGCTTGCATGCTACAAATAATTTTCCAGAGTTCACTGGCAGATTATGTCCAGCACCTTGTGAAACAGCGTGTGTAGTTGCAATTAATGCTGATGCGGTAACTATTAAACAGGTGGAGTTGAGAACTATTGAAGAGGCATTCTTAGAAAGGCGGGTAGTTCCATTAATTCCAGACCGGTTATCTGGAAAAACTGTTGCCGTAGTTGGATCTGGTCCTGCAGGGCTTGCTGCAGCACAACAATTAACAAGAGCAGGTCATACCGTGGCAGTTTATGAAAGAGCTGACAAGATTGGTGGCTTACTTCGCTACGGAATTCCAGAATTTAAGATGGAGAAATCAATTGTTGATCGTCGTCTTTATCAAATGGAGCAAGAGGGAACTAGATTTAGAACCGGAGTTGAGGTAGGTAAAGATATAACCGGTGCAGCGTTGCGCAATAAGTATGACGCAGTGGTAGTGGCAATAGGTGCAACAGATTGGCGAGAGTTACCAATTCCAGGTCGTGATGCTAAGGGTGTTTACCAAGCTATGGAGTACCTACCATGGGGAAATAAGCAGGCACTTGGCGAACTTGAGAGCGATCCATTAATTAATGCAAAAGGTAAGGATGTTGTAATTCTTGGTGGTGGTGATACTGGTGCAGATTGTCTGGGAACAGCTATCAGACAAGGTGCTAAATCAGTTACGCAACTTGAGATTATGCCAAGACCAACTGATGAGCGTCCAACTACTCAGCCCTGGCCAACCTATCCGATGATTTATCGAGTAAGCAGTGCGCATGAAGAGGCAGGGGAGCGAATGTATGCAGTTTCAACTCAAGAGTTTGTTAAAGACAAAGATGGAAACTTATCAGCTCTTAAATTGATTGAAACACAATTTGTTAATGGCAAATTTGAACCAGTTACTGGCAGCGAGAAAGAGATACCGGCGCAACTTGTATTTTTAGCAATGGGATTTACTGGGCCACAAAAGAGTGAGTTACTGACACAACTTGAGATTGAAGTTGATGAGCGTGGAAATATAAAGAGGAATGATCAGTATGCAACCTCAACTGAGGGTGTATATGTTTGTGGAGATGCTGGCCGCGGACAATCACTTATTGTGTGGGCGATTGCTGAAGGAAGAAGCGCTGCTGCTGCAGTCGATACCTATTTATCTGGACACACACAGCTGCCATTTCCGATTGAATCAACCGCTCGTCAGTTGATGGTTTAGAGTAAATCTATGCGTCGCGCCAAAATTGTTTGCACTATGGGCCCAGCTGTTGGATCAGTAGAAAAAATTACTGAGTTAATTGCTGCAGGTATGAATATGGCACGATTAAATCTCTCACATGGTGATTATGAAGAGCATCAGGAGCGGCTTACTGCCGTTAGGGCTGCTGCAAAAAAAGCTAATAAAGCGGTAGCAATTTTAGTAGATCTGCAGGGACCAAAGATTCGATTAGGAAGATTCGCTGATGGACCACATGAGTTATCTCGTGGTGATATTTTTACAATAACCACCGATGATATTGCCGGAACAAAAGAGCGAGTTGGCACTACCTATCAGGGATTACCAGGTGATTGCAAAGCTGGCGACAAGATAATGATTGATGATGGCAAGGTTTCCGTGGAGGTTATTGAGGTTAAAGGTAATGATGTAATAACTAAAGTTGTTCAGGCTGGTGTAGTAAGTAACAATAAAGGCTTAAACCTACCTGGAGTAGCAGTTTCAGTCCCGGCGATGTCTGAGAAAGATGTATCAGATCTAAGATGGGGATTAAAAGCAGGCGCTGATTTTATTGCCTTATCTTTTGTACGTAGCGCTGCTGATATTAAAGATGTCCATAAAATTATGGATGAGGTTGGAATTAGGATTCCAGTTATCGCCAAGATTGAAAAGCCACAAGCGGTAGAGAATTTACAGGAGATTGTCGACGCCTTTGATGGGATTATGGTTGCCCGCGGTGATTTAGGTGTTGAGCTACCAATTGAAGATGTGCCAATGGTACAAAAACGTTGTATCACTATGGCTAGAGAATCAGCTAAGCCAGTAATTGTTGCAACGCAGATGCTTGATTCAATGATTAGTAACTCTCAACCAACTCGGGCTGAAGCCACAGATTGCGCTAATGCAGTTTTAGATGGTGCTGATGCTCTTATGTTGTCGGGTGAAACAAGTGTTGGTGAGTTTCCAATTGAAGCAGTAAAAATAATGGCAAGAATTATTGAGCGCACCGAAGAGGTTGCTCTTGATCAAATCCCACCACTTAAACACTCACCCGCTACTAAGGGCGGAGCAATAACAAAAGCGGCTACTGAAGTTGGATTAACTGTTGGTGCTAAATTTTTAGTTGCCTTTACTCAAAGTGGTGATTCTGCAAGACGAATGTCTAGACTTCGATCTCCTATCCCAATGCTGGCATTAACTCCTGAGGTTGGAACATATAATCGGCTAGCACTTTCTTGGGGTATTGAATCAATGCTTACCTCTGTTGTTAACCACACCGATGAGATGGTTATGCAGGTAGATAGTATTTTGATTGAATCAAAACGAGTAAGTATTGGAGATTTAGTTTTAATTGTGGCTGGCTCACCTCCAGGAATACCTGGCTCAATAAATGCTATGCGAGTGCATAAGATTGGTGATGCTGTTGGCGGGGCTGCGCCTGCATACCGTAAGTAATTTCGTATAAAAAAGTAAGCACTATAAACTCAGACTCTCTATTCGCCTCGGTACTCCAACGGTAGAGAGGACGGTCTCAAAAACCGTATAGTGTCGGTTCGAATCCGACTCGAGGCACATGAAAACACAAGATGAAAAGATAAAGATCTTAGTTGCCGAAGATGAAACTATCATTCGGTTAGATCTAGTTGAGATGTTGACTGAGGCTGGATATGAAGTGGTTGCCCAGGCAGAAAACGGGGCAATTGCAATTGAATTAGCAAAAAAGTTTAAGCCAGATCTTGCAATTTTAGATGTAAAAATGCCCGAGGTTGATGGCATAACAGCGGCTGAACAAATTATTTCTATTGCTCCTGTTTTAATGTTAACTGCATTTAGTCAGCGTGAATTAGTAGAACGAGCCAGAGATGCTGGGGTTATGGCATATGTGGTTAAGCCATTTTCAATTAATGATCTAATTCCAGCTATTGAGATTGCAATTAGCCGACATAAACAGATGAAAACTTTAGAGGCTGAGGTCGCTGATATTTATGAGAGATTAGAGACTCGTAAAATTATCGATCGGGCAAAAGGTATTTTGATGAAAGCCATGAATTTATCAGAACCAGAAAGCTTTAGTTGGATTCAAAAAACAGCAATGGATAGACGAATCTCTATGAAGGAAGTTGCTCAGGCAGTAATCTCACCAGAGGCTGCGCCAGATAGATAACTACTAGATTTATCTTTCAGCCAAGATTAAACAAGTAATTCGTGCACTGCACGTGCGCTCACCTTTGTCATTAGTTATTTCAACCTCATAGCAACAGAGTGTTTTTCCTAAGCTCACAGCAGTAGCTACGCCGGTAACAATTCCGCTAGTTGCTGATTTATGGTGGGTTGCATTGATATCAACTCCAACAACTCTACGATTTGCGCCAGCATGAAGCTGTGTACCGACCGAACCAAGAGTTTCAGCTAAAACAACATTAGCTCCACCATGGAGTAATCCAATTGGTTGGGTATTACCTTCAACTGGCATTGTTGCAACTAATCTATTTGGAGAGGCTTCGATAATCTCGATGCCCATCTTCTTATCAAGGGCGCCACTGCCACGCTTGCGAATTTCTTCTAGGAAATCACTCATGTTGTAAGTTTAACCTGTGTTGCCAATTAGAATCCCAATATGAGCACCAGCCTGAAGCGATTACTTCTTATCGATGGTCATTCCATGGCATATCGGGCTTATTACGCCCTTCCAGTTGAGAACTTTAAGAGCTCCACCGGGCAACCGACCAATGCAATATATGGATTTGCCTCAATGATTATTAATTTAATAAAAGAGGAGAAGCCAACTCATATCGCAGTTGCATTTGATGTCTCTAGAAGAACATTTAGAACGGAAAGATTCCCAGAATACAAAGCAAACCGAGCGAGTACTCCAGATGAGTTTAGATCACAACTTTCCCATATCAATGAAATGGTGGATGTCTTTGGTATTAAGCATTTTGAAGTAGAGGGCTTTGAGGCGGATGACATTATTGCAACCTTGGCTAAATCTGCTGAATCAAAAGGATTTGAAACTTTAATCTGCACCGGAGATCGTGATTCATTTCAATTAGTTAATAATAAAACTACTGTTTTATACCCAAAGAAGGGTGTAACTGAAATGGCACGAATGACTCCAGCAGCAGTCTTAGAAAAGTATGGATTAACACCAGAACAGTATCCAGATTTTGCAGCATTACGAGGAGATCCAAGTGATAACTTGCCATCAGTACCCGGTGTAGGTGAGAAGACAGCAACAAAATGGATTATTGATTATGGATCGCTTGAAAAGTTATTAGAAGCATCTGATCAAATAGCTGGCAAGGTTGGGCAGTCACTTAGAGAAAATATTGAGGCTGTTAGATTAAATCGCGAACTGACGCACTTATTAGATGATGTGTCACTGCCTGCAGGTGTTGATGATTTATTATGGCCTGGATTTGATATTAATTTAACTGGGAGATTCTTCGAAAAACTAGAAATTAGAGCACTCAAAGAGCGACTTAAATCAATGCCACAAAGTGGCGGAGTTCAATCTGAAGAGATTTCTATTAATGTTGAAAATATTGACTCCAATAAATTAGATTCGATGCTGTCTAATCGGACCGATCCGGTAGCTATTTCATTTGATCTTAGTGAAGATAAGTTACTTGGTTATGCAGTTGCAGTAAGTGGTAGCCAAGTTTGGAATGTAGTTGGTAGCTCATTAGGTGAGTGGATTTCAGATCCAAAATTACCTAAATATCTCCATGGGGCTAAATACGCTTTAAAGAATCTAAATATAAATGGTCTTGCATCAGACATTGAGTTATTAGCATATTTAGTAAACCCAGGAAGTAGAAACTTAGATTTATCTGATTTAGCAGAGAGATTGCTAGGTATGAGTGCAAGTAACGAAGATCTATTTGCCAGCTTTGATGCAAAAAGTGCAGCCTGGATATTTAAACTTCAAAATGAATTATTGGCAGAGTTAAAAGCAAAGGGAATGAGTGATCTCTACTCTGAATTAGAGCAGCCAACCTTGGTTTTGCTTGCAAAAATGGAGCAGGTAGGAATTGCAGTTGATCAGCCTAAATTAAAATCTCTCTCTTCATATTTTTCAAAGATTGTTGCAGATGAAACTGCTGCTGCATACAAAGAGGCTGGGCATGAGTTTAATGTTGGCTCACCTAAGCAACTGCAGGTGGTTCTATTTGATGAGTTGAAACTGCCTAAAACCAAGAAGATTAAGACTGGTTTTACTACTGATGCAGAGAGTTTGGAGTGGTTATCCGCAAAGACTAAACACCCGTTATTGAGGCATCTTCTTCGAATTAGAGAAACTAGCAAGCTTCTTACAACAATTGAAGGATTAATAACTGCAACAGCAAGTGATGGCCGTATTCATACTAATTTTCAACAAACAGTGGCAGCAACTGGCAGGCTCTCATCAACTGAACCAAATCTGCAAAATATTCCAATTAGAACAGATGAAGGCCGGCAAATAAGAGATTGCTTTATTGCTCAATCACCATTTACTGATCTATTGACCGCTGATTACAGTCAGATTGAAATGCGAATTATGGCCCACCTATCTGATGACAAAGGATTAATTGCTGCCTTTGAATCAGGGGAGGATCTTCACTCAACTGTTGCATCTCAAGTTTTTGGTGTTAAAGCAGCTGAGGTTGATGCTCAGATGCGGCGAACCATAAAAGCAATGTCATATGGATTAGCTTATGGATTGTCTTCATTTGGATTAGCTCAGCAATTAGATATTGATCCAGTAGCTGCGAGTGAGCTAATGAATAAATACTTTGAAAGGTTTGGTGGAATTAGAGATTACCTAAAGACCGTAGTCATAACTGCTAGAGAGAAGGGGTATACCGAAACTATCTTAGGTCGCAGACGTTATTTGCCAGATCTCAATCATGAAAATCGTCAGCGTCGAGAGATTGCAGAGCGAGCTGCACTTAATGCCCCAATCCAAGGATCGGCTGCAGATATTATTAAGATTGCAATGATTAAGGTTGAGCAAGAAATCATTAACGCTGGTCTTAAATCTAGATTGTTACTTCAGGTTCATGATGAATTAATTCTTGAGGTTGCCCCAGGCGAGAAGGATTCACTCTCAAAGATTGTAGAAAAACAAATGTCTAATGCTTATAAGTTAAATGTGCCACTTGATGTCAACATTGGTACTGGAAAAAGTTGGGATTTAGCAGCTCACTAGTTAGTTATATTTAGATTGACGCTAAGGGCATCAGTATCTTCTGCCTCAGTTGGAATTCGATCAGCAGCCTTTAACAACCTGGCACCACCCCGCATGATCAGATAGCCAACTCCAACACATACTGTTGTTAATGCCAAACAGTATCTAGGGGAGTAGTGCTCTGAAATAAAACCACCAACAGCAGCACCTATTGAAGCAAATGTTCCTTCTACAGTCCAAAGCCAACCAAGTGCTGCAACAGCTGTTCCCTTTGGCCGTACTGCTTCACTAATCTCAAGATAAAAAACTTGCAGACCACCTGCCATCAAACTCATTGTTGCGGTTACTATCATCATGGACCAATTTGGGTAGGTAAAAGCAAGAGGAAGCGAGAAGATAAACCAGTAAAAGTAGATACGTTTGAATGCAGCAAAAGATGAAGTTTTCTTTGAGACCATTCCGGCTACCAGGCCCCCAATTACATTTCCGGCTGCCATAATTGCAAAAATCATTCCAGTTCGCTGTGGAATATTCTCAAGTGTTGTAAAGGCTGGAACAGCAATATCAAATGCACCCCAGCCCAATCCTATAAATACACCCTCACACATTAATAATTGCATTGCCGGAGTACGCCATACCGCTAAATCTGATGAGCTCTTCTTCTCTGGCTTCCAGCGCTTTAATTGTGGTGAGAGAGATAGCGCAGTTCCACCAACAATTATAAGAATTGAGCAAATCCGTAGGGATATCTGTGGGCTGTAGTTTAATGAAACTGTTGTTGCAAGTAGTGGACCAAATACACCAACAGAGTTCATTACTGCAGTGTCTATTGCATATGCAGTTCTAATTTGCTCTTTTGGCACAGTAACTTTCCAAAGTGGCCGAATTGAAAGATTAATTGGTGGTGCAGAGAATCCTAAAAGGCCAGCAAATAAGACCAACTCAGTTTTTGATGAGCCGGTTGAGAAAAGCAAGATAAGAAGTGCGTAACCTGGTGCAAAAAAACGTAATGGAATTTTCATGCCAAATCTGTCGATTAATGTGCCACGTAAACCAGCGGTAGTAGCTCCTGTTATTCCATTTACACCGGTGGCAAGACCTGCAATTGCAATTGATCCAGTTGTTTGTTGGACTTTGAAAAAAATGCTAAGTGAGATCATTCCGTAAGCCATACGTGCTGGAAAGGAGCTAATAAGCAGATATTGACCTGATTTATTACTTAAAACTTGGGAATATCTGCTCATATGAGCATTCTACTCCTCACCAGTTTGACCCTAAGGTCTAATCGAAAGTAACCTTACCCGTCCCTGTCCCTACTAGTGTTTTACCCTCGGAGTACAACTACCTAATGACCCCTTCTCAAATTGCTGTAAATGATATTGGAACTGCAGAAGATTTTTTAGCCGCTATCGAAGGCACAATCAAAAATTTTAATGACGGAGATCTTGTCTCTGGAATTGTTGTTCAAATCGATCGCGAAGAAGTTTTACTTGATATTGGTTATAAAACAGAGGGTGTAATTCCATCCCGAGAGCTATCTATTCGCAATGATGTTGCACCAAGTGAGTTGGTAAAAGTTGGCGACCGAATTGAAGCATTAGTTCTACAAAAAGAGGATAAAGAAGGCCGTTTAATCCTTTCCAAGAAGCGTGCTCAATATGAAAAAGCTTGGGGCGATGTTGAAGGCAAGAAAGAGCGCGATGAGGTTGTTACTGGAACTGTTATTGAAGTTGTTAAGGGCGGCTTAATTGTTGACATTGGACTTCGTGGGTTCCTACCCGCTTCTCTAGTTGAAATGCGCCGAGTCCGTGATCTAACTCCATATATTGGACAAGAGGTTGAATGCCGCATTATTGAGTTAGATAAGAACCGTAATAACGTGGTTTTATCTCGCCGAGCATTCTTAGAGCAGAGCCAATCTGCTTCCCGCACTACATTCTTAAATCAATTACAAAAAGGCCAGGTCCGTTCTGGTGTTATCTCTTCAATTGTTAACTTTGGCGCATTTGTTGACCTAGGTGGCGTTGATGGATTAGTACATGTATCTGAACTTTCTTGGAAACACATTGACCACCCATCTGAGGTAGTAGAGGTTGGCGATGAGGTTACTGTTGAAGTTCTAGAGATTGATTCTGAGCGAGAGCGAGTTTCACTTTCACTGAAAGCTACGCAAGAAGATCCATGGCAGGCATTTGCTCGTACTCACACAATTAATCAGGTTGTGCCTGGTGAGGTTACAAAACTAGTTCCATTTGGTGCGTTCATTAAAGTATTTGAAGGCATCGAAGGATTAGTTCATATCTCAGAGCTAGCTGAGCGCCATGTTGAAATTCCAGAGCAGGTAGTTCAAGTTGGCGATAAATTATTTGTAAAGATTATTGATATTGATCTAGAGCGCCGCCGTATTTCACTTTCATTAAAGCAAGCAAATGAAGGTCAAGAGATTGAGGTTGAGGCTTTTGATCCAACTCAATATGGAATGCCAGCTCGTTATGATTCTGAAGGTAAATTTATTTATCCAGAAGGCTTCAACTCTGATACTCAAGAGTGGCAGCCAGGATATGAAACGCAACGTGAAGAGTGGGAGCGCCAGTACGCAGAAGCACAAACACGATTCATGGCTCACAAAAAACAAAAAGCTGAGGCTAAGGCAGCCGATGCTGCAGCACCAGCAGCCCCTGCTGCAGAGTAAGTATTTAACTAAATTTGGCCTCATAAAACTGGGGCCATTTTTTATTGTGTAGGGTTTAACTTATGTTAACTGTCGCTCTAACTGGTGGTATCGGCTCTGGTAAAACTACAGTCGGTGAGATTCTTGCTGGATTTGGTGCGGTAGTACTGGACTCTGATCAAATTGCCAGAGATGTTGTAGAGCGTGGCAGTACTGGCTTTGACCAGATAGTTGCAACCTTTGGCGATGAAATTCTTAAAAATGGTGAGCTAGATCGATCAGCATTAGCATCTTTGGTATTTAAAGATTCAGCAATGCGCATAAAACTAGAACAGATTACACATCCGTTAATAAGGCAAGCTTTTGCAAAGGCTATATCTTCGCTCCCAGATCAATCTATTGTGGTAAATCAAATTCCACTTCTAGTTGAATCAAAGCATGATTATAAATTTGATTATGTAGTAACGGTTTCAGCACCTGAGCAATTAAGAGTTGAAAGATTATTAAAGCGAGGTTTAACTAAGGAGCAGATAACCTCCCGAATTCAAGCCCAATCTAGCGATGTTCAGCGTGAGGCTATTGCAGATACTGTGATAAATAATGAAAAAAGTGAGCAAGATCTAATGCAACAAGTTGAGAAATTATGGGAGATCTTGCAATCAAAAAATAAGGTTAAGTAATGCGCCCGATTACCGACTTAGCCCGCAAGCTCCATCCCTTTGAGGTTATTAGTGATTATGTTCCAGCTGGTGATCAACCTACTGCGATAGCTGAATTAGTTGAGCGGTTAGCCAAAGGTGAGCAGGATGTTGTATTACTTGGCGCTACTGGAACCGGAAAGTCAGCTACTACCGCCTGGTTAATTGAAAAGGTTCAAAGGCCAACACTGGTAATTGCACCAAATAAAACCTTAGCTGCTCAACTTGCAAATGAGTTTAAAGAGCTACTACCTAATAATGCAGTTGAATACTTTGTTTCTTATTACGATTATTATCAACCGGAGGCATATGTTCCGCAGACTGATACTTTTATTGAGAAGGACTCATCGGTAAATGATGAGGTAGAGCGGCTTCGTCACTCAGCTACTAACTCACTTCTTACCCGTCGAGATGTAATAGTAGTTGCAACGGTTTCTTGCATATATGGTCTTGGTACACCGCAGGAGTATGTGGACCGAATGGTTCGCTTAAAGGTTGGCGACTTTATTGATCGCAACCAACTCCTTCGCAAGTTTGTAGACATTCAATATAAGCGTAATGACATGGCATTTGAGCGAGGAACCTTCCGAGTAAGGGGGGATACGATTGAAATTATTCCAATGTATGAAGAACTCGCTCTTCGAATTGAAATGTTTGGTGATGAAATAGAAAAGATAATGACATTACATCCACTTACCGGTGAGATTGTGCGAGATGAGAGTGAAATGTATGTATTTCCTGCCACTCACTATGCAGCCGGACCTGAAACAATGAAACGGGCAATTGGTGAGATTGAAGCAGAGATGGAAAAGCGAGTGGATGAGTTTGAGCGTGCTGGAAAATTGCTTGAGGCGCAACGAATAAAGATGCGAACTACTTTTGATATTGAAATGATGCAGCAATTAGGGTTTTGTTCTGGAATTGAAAATTATTCACGCCAATTAGATGGTAGAGCACCTGGCTCTGCACCAAACTGCTTGCTTGACTACTTTCCGGAGGACTTCTTAGTAGTAATTGATGAATCCCATGTGACTGTTCCTCAGATAGGTGCAATGCATGAGGGTGATGCAGCAAGAAAACGAACATTAGTTGAGCATGGGTTTCGCTTGCCGAGTGCAATGGATAATCGTCCACTTAAGTTTGCAGAGTTCTTAGATAGATGTGGTCAAAAAGTTTATCTATCTGCCACCCCTGGTAAGTATGAGTTAGAAAAGAGTAATAGCGATGTTGTTGAACAAGTTATTAGGCCAACTGGTTTAATAGATCCAAAGATCGTAGTAAAGCCAATAAAGGGTCAGATTGATGATCTTGTAAATGAAATAAGAGTCAGAGCAGAGCGAAATGAGCGGGTTCTAGTTACTACTCTTACCAAAAAGATGTCTGAAGATCTAACTGATTACATGCTTGGCTTGGGAGTAAAAGTAAGGTACCTGCACTCTGAGGTAGACACATTGCGCAGAGTTGAATTATTACGTGAGCTTCGAACTGGTGAATATGATGTGTTAATCGGTATCAACTTACTTCGTGAGGGTTTAGATCTGCCAGAGGTTTCACTAGTTGCAATATTAGATGCTGATAAAGAGGGCTTCTTACGATCTGCAACCTCATTAATTCAAACGATTGGCCGAGCTGCACGAAATGTTTCTGGTGAGGTTCACATGTATGCCGATAATATGACCAAGTCAATGACCCGTGCAATTGATGAGACAAATCGCAGACGTGCCAAGCAAGTAGCCTATAACACTAAGCATGGCATCGATCCAACCCCATTACGTAAGAAAATTGCGGATATTACAGATTTAATTACGAAAGAGATTGATGACACAGAGAATTTAGCAGCATCAAGTAAGAAAATTGGATTTACTACTGGTGTGCATAGTAAGAATGCTCACTCACTTCCACGTCAAGAGCTAATCGCCCTGATTGAGTCGCTAACTGAGCAGATGAAATCTGCAGCAGCTGAGTTAAGTTTTGAATTAGCCGCTAGATTGCGGGATGAGATTAGAGAGTTAAAGCGGGAGTTAAAGGGAATGCAGGAGGCGGGCAACTAGTGAATGATCGTTTGATAGTCCGTGGTGCTCGCGAGCACAATCTTAAAAATGTTTCACTAGATATGCCGCGAAATGCATTAATTGTTTTTACTGGTCTGTCTGGATCTGGCAAGTCATCATTAGCATTTGACACTATTTTTGCTGAAGGACAGCGGCGTTATGTTGAGTCCCTCTCTGCCTACGCTCGCCAATTCTTGGGGCAGATGGATAAGCCAGATGTTGATTTCATTGAGGGACTCTCACCTGCTGTGTCGATTGATCAGAAATCGACAAATAGAAATCCTCGCTCAACTGTTGGCACAATTACTGAGGTTTATGATTATCTGCGCCTGCTTTTTGCCCGTGCTGGTAAGCCACATTGCCCAAAATGCGGTAAAGAAATTGCTAAGCAAACTCCACAAAATATTGTTGACCAAATCTTGCAAATGCAAGATGGAAGTAAGTTTCAAGTATTAGCTCCGGTTATTAGAGCAAGAAAGGGTGAGTTCTTAGATCTATTCAAAGATTTCACAACTGCGGGGTATGCCCGTGTACGAGTAGATGGGACAGTTTATGCAATTGCTGATGTTCCAAAGTTAAAGAAGCAGGAAAAACACACAATTGAGGTAGTAGTTGATCGATTAAGTGTTAAGGCAGAGAGTAAGTCTCGAATAACAGATTCGATTGAGACAGCGCTACGTCTTGCTAGTGGTTTAGTAATTCTAGATTTTGTTGATCTAAAAGTAGGCTCACCTGATAAAGAGAAATCCTTTAGTGAACACATGGCCTGCCATGAGTGCGAATTATCTTTTGAAGAGTTAGAGCCAAGATCATTCTCTTTTAACTCACCCTTTGGTGCCTGTCCAGAGTGCTCTGGCATTGGTACAAAACTTGAGGTTGATGAGGATCTATTAATCCCGGATGATTCAATATCAATTTATGAAGGAGCTATCGCGCCTTGGTCAGGTGGGCAATCTTCAGAATACTTCCTACGACTACTAGAGGGCTTAGCAACTGACTTAAAGTTTTCTTTGGACAACCCTTGGAAAAAACTCTCTGAGAAAGTAAGAACCGCTATTTTGCATGGCTGGGATTATGAGGTTCATGTTAAATATAAGAATAGATATGGGCGAGTACGTAATTACACAACTGGGTTTGAGGGAGTCGTACCTTTTATTCACCGTCGCCACTCTGAAACTGATAGTGATTTTAGTCGAGATAAGTATGAAGCTTATATGCGTCAAACTCCATGCCCAGTATGTAATGGCAGTCGGCTAAAGCCCGAAGTTTTAGCAGTTACATTAGGCGGAAAGAATATTGCGCAAATCTGTGAGTTTTCAATTGCAGAGTGTGAGGTGTTTCTTAAAAACATATCTCTGTCTGCTAGAGAGAAGAAGATTGCAGAGCGTGTATTAAAAGAGGTAAATGACAGACTTAAGTTCTTACTAGATGTTGGACTTGATTACTTATCACTTGCTCGCCCAGCTGCAACTCTTTCAGGTGGTGAGGCACAGAGAATCAGGCTTGCTACTCAAATCGGTTCTGGCTTAACTGGAGTTTTATATGTTTTAGATGAGCCAAGTATTGGCTTGCATCAACGTGATAATCGTAAGCTAATTGAAACTCTTACCAAACTTCGCGATCTTGGCAACACATTAATTGTGGTTGAACATGATGAGGACACAATAAGAACTGCTGACTGGATAGTTGATATTGGACCTGGTGCTGGTGAGCATGGCGGCAAGGTGGTCTCATCTGGCAGCTATCAGGATTTAATCGCGGCAAAGGATTCTATAACTGGGGCGTATTTATCTGGAAAGTTAGAGATTGCAATTCCAAAAAAGCGTAGAGCGGTTGATTTAAAGAAATCATTAACTGTTAAATCGGCTAAAGAGAATAATTTACAAGATATTGATGTGACATTCCCACTAGCAGCCTTTGTTGCAGTCACTGGCGTAAGTGGATCTGGCAAATCAACCTTAGTAAATGATATTTTGTACTCTGTCCTAGCTAATAAATTAAATGGTGCCCGGATTGTGCCAGGGCGCCATAGAACAATTACTGGACTAGATCAACTAGATAAGGTTGTTCATGTTGATCAATCACCAATTGGTAGAACTCCTAGATCAAATCCTGCAACATACACCGGTGTTTTTGACAAAGTAAGAGCGTTATTTTCTGAGACAAGTGAAGCAAAGGTTCGTGGATATCAACAGGGAAGATTCTCCTTTAATGTTAAAGGTGGTCGATGCGAGCACTGCTCTGGTGATGGAACAATAACTATCGAGATGAATTTCTTACCTGATGTTTATGTGCCATGTGAGGTTTGCCATGGCGCCAGGTATAACCGTGAAACTTTAGAGGTGCATTACAAAGGTAAAACTATCGCCCAAGTTCTTGATATGTCTATTGAAGAGGCAAATAACTTCTTCGAATCAGTACCTGCTATTGCAAGATTTCTAAAAACATTATGTGATGTTGGACTTGGCTATGTTCGGCTTGGCCAATCAGCACCAACACTTTCTGGGGGAGAGGCACAGCGGGTAAAGCTGGCAACTGAGTTACAGCGCAGATCAACTGGACGAACTATCTATGTATTAGATGAACCAACAACCGGCCTACATTTTGAAGATGTTCGTAAGTTACTTCTAGTATTAAATAGATTAGTAGATACTGGAAATACTGTAATTGTGATTGAGCATAATTTAGATGTGATCAAATCAGCTGATTGGGTTATAGATCTTGGACCAGAGGGTGGATCTGGTGGTGGCTTAGTAGTAGCTGAGGGACGACCTGAGGATATTGTGAAGAATGCTAAGAGTTACACCGGAAAGTTTTTAGCTCAGGCATTAAAGAAGTAAGTTATGACAGATCCACAGAGCTATCGGCCAAGTAATTTACCTACCGACCCAGGTGTTTATCGGTTTTTTGATAAGGATGAAAAGGTAATTTATGTAGGCAAAGCTAAAAATATTAAGAATCGTCTTAATTCATACTTTGGTAGCAATCTTCAAATAAAAACTAGACGGATGGTCAATACTGCAGTTCGGGTTGATTGGACCATCGTTAACAGTGAGGTAGAGGCGCTGCAATTAGAGTTTACTTGGATTAAACAATATAACCCAGATTTTAATGTCCAATTTAAAGATGACAAGTCATATCCATATCTTGCAATTGATTTAAATTCAGAGTTTCCTCGGTTATTTATCTCCCGTTCTAAGAAGATTCCGGGAGTTAAATACTTTGGGCCATACTCACATGCATGGGCGCTACGAAGTACATTTGAGACATTAATAAAAATATACCCAGTTCGAACCTGTAGTGAATCTAATTTTAAGTCGGCTGTAAGAAGCAAGCGGCAATGCTTATTAGGTGATATTGGCAGATGCGCTGCTCCCTGTGTTAAATGGGTGAGTTCGGATGAGCATAAGAAATTAGCAAATGATCTGGTCTTATTTTTAGAAAAGTCACCAGAAGAGATTGCTACTCGCATTGAAGATCAGATGAAGATTGCCGCCGCTGCGGAGGAGTATGAGAAGGCAGCAAAATTACGAGATCAACTAGATGCTATAAATAAAGCTTTTGAATCTACTGATCGATTTTTAAATGAGAATATTGATGCTGATGTTTTAGCTATTCATGAAGAGATTACCCATGCTGCACTCTCACAATTTATTATTGTTGCTGGCCGAATTACTGGATCTCGCTCCTGGGTAGTTGATCGAGCTAATTTATTAGAGGATGAGGGAATAATCTCAGCAATGATTGGGAAGATATATGGTGAGAATAAACCGCCAGCGGAGATATTAGTTGACTTGCTGCCAGAGGATTCATCAGTTATTGAGCAATGGCTAACTACGCAACGAGGCAGGAGTGTCTCTTTATCACAACCTGTACGTGGTGAAAAATTAGAGTTAGTGCAAATGGTCAAACGTAATGCAAATCAAACTTTGATTCAGTACTTAAGTAAGCGTGCAAATGATGCTGCAGTAAGTGGTAGCGCACTTGCTGAGATAGCAGAACAACTTGAGTTGGCTGAGTTACCACTGCGGATTGAATGCTTTGATATTTCAAATATTCAGGGAACTAGCATGGTTGCCTCTATGGTGGTTTTTGAGGATGGCCAGCCAAAGAAGAGTGATTATCGAAGATTTTCTATTTCAGATGAGGCCGGATTTGATGACACCAGAGCAATGGCCCATGTAATCACTAGAAGGTTTAAAAGATATTTAGATGAAAAGGATATTGATGTTGCTGAGGCCACTGCCCAAGGTGCGGATCGACCAAGGTTTGCCTACCCACCCCAATTAGTAGTAGTTGATGGTGGTAAGCCACAGGTTAATGCAGCAGCAAAAGCGTTACTCGAATTAGGGATTACCGATGTTGCACTTTGTGGCCTTGCTAAGCGCTTAGAAGAGGTTTGGCTGCCAAATAATAGTGAGCCAATAATTTTTCCAAGGCATAGTGAAGCTTTGTATTTACTGCAAAAGGTAAGAGATGAAGCACATAGATTTGCCATTAATTTTCACCGTTCAAAGAGATCAAAGATGATGCTGGAGTCACTCTTAGATGAGGTAACTGGACTAGGAGAGGTAAGGCGAAAATCTTTGCTTACCCATTTTGGATCTGTTACCGCGTTAAAAAAGGCTACCTTATTGGAGCTAGCTGCCGTTCCAGGCATTGGTGCAAAGATGGCTAAAACCATTATGGATCAGGTAGAAACTCAACCTGCAGCAATAAATATTGATATGCAAAGTGGTGAGATTTTAGATGCTTGACAGGTAGTAGAAGATATAGGTGATGAGTATAAATCCAAAGGTGGTTTGCCTAGGTGGCGGGCATGGCTTGGCTGCAACATTGGCCGCAATGCGTACCTTAACTAATCAAGTAACAGCAATTGTTACTGTCGCCGATAATGGCGGATCCTCTGGCAGATTGCGGGCTGAATTTAATTCACTGCCACCGGGTGATTTACGGATGGCACTTGCCGCACTTTGTGCTGATGATGAGTGGGGCAGAAGTTGGGCTCAGATTATGCAGTATCGATTTACTAGCCAAGGTGAAATGGATAACCATGCAATTGGTAATTTACTACTGACTGCGCTTTGGGATCGAGATGGCGACCCAGTTAAGGGATTAGATCGGGTTGGTGAATTACTTAAAGTGGTTGGTCGAGTTTTGCCAATGGCACTAGAGCCCCTTGATATTGAAGGCAAATTTGTAAGTAAATCTGGCAGTAAATTAGTTAGAGGACAGGTAGAGGTAGCAGCAGCAACTGGCAAGGTTGAGGAGTTAAAATTAATTCCAAGTAAACCAAAAGCCACACCAGAGGCGCTGGATTCATTGCAAAAAGCTGACTGGATAACAATTGGACCGGGCTCATGGCTATCTAGTGTTATGCCTCACTTTTTACTAACTGCTCAGGCGATTGAAATACAAAAAAGTAAAGCAAAGAAGATAATGATATTTAACCTACCTGATAAAAATACCTCTGATGAGTTTTCAGGCTTCTCGCTAGAGGCTCATTTGCAGCTGGTGTTAGATCACACACCTGATCTAAAGATTGATATCGCTCTTATTGATAAGTCATTAGAGGGATTAGAGCCTAGATTTAATGAGTTGGTTGCTAAATGTGGTGGCCAGGTTATGGCTTTTGATCTAGCAGATAACAAGCAAACTTTCCACCATGATAGAGATAAATTAATTTCAGCTTTCGCCCACATTTTCAAGTAATACCTGCTTAGATAACCCCATCAAATAGTTAGAGGAGAATTAAATGGCAATGACTGAAGCGGTTAAGGATGAGCTAAGCCGGCTATCTATAACCAAACCTTGTTGTCGAAAATCTGAGGTTTCATCATTGCTTAGATTTGCTGGTGGCCTACATGTTGCAGCTGGAAAAATCATTGTGGAGGTTGAGTTAGATACCGCTCAAACCGCTCGTAGGTTACGTAAAGATATCTCTGAGGTATTTGGTCATGAAAGTGAGTTATCAGTTGTTTCCGCAAGTGGGATTCGCAAAGGTAGCCGTTACATAGTTAGAGTTTTAGCAGATGGTGATGCTCTTGCTAGACAAACTGGATTAGTAGATGCAAACAATCGACCAATCAGAGGATTACCACCACAGGTTGTCTCCGCTGCTATTTGTGATTCAGAAGCGGCTTGGCGGGGAGCATTTTTAGCTCATGGTTCATTAACTGAACCTGGTCGATCATCGGCGCTTGAAATTACCTGTCCTGGACCTGAGGCAGCTCTTGCATTAGTTGGCGCAGCTCGCAGATTAGGAATAACTGCTAAGGCGCGTGAGGTAAGAAGTGTTGACCGAGTTGTAATTCGTGATGGTGATGCGATTGGCGCACTTTTAACTAGGTTAGGTGCTCATGAAACAGTATTGGCTTGGGAGGAGCGCCGAATGCGGCGCGAGGTTCGTGCTACGGCAAATCGATTAGCAAATTTTGATGATGCAAACCTACGCAGATCTGCGCGGGCTGCAGTTGCTGCCTCAGCGAGAGTGCAGCGAGCAATGGAAATATTAGGAGTTGATATACCAGATCATTTAAAAGAGGCTGGTGAACTTAGGGTTAATCACGGGCAGGCTAGCCTGGAAGAGCTTGGCTCACTTGCAACACCACCAATGACAAAAGATGCAATTGCTGGTCGAATTCGTAGATTACTTGCAATGGCTGATAAGCGGGCTCGTGAATTGGGTGTACCAGATACTGAAGCAAGCATCAGCCCTGATTTATTGAATTAATCCACACCTTCATTCCTGATAAGATAATCACCTCACAACGTTGTGGTGTTCAAAACGGTAAAAATTACCAATTAATTATTTAGATGAGGTAGAGATGTTGAAGGTTGGCGTTAACGGATTTGGTCGAATCGGCAGAAACTTCTTAAGAGCATCCCTTGAATCGGGAGCAAACTTTGAAATTGTCGGCATAAATGATTTAACAGATAATGCCACCCTTGCCCATCTTTTAAAGTATGACTCAATTTTAGGTAGATTAAAGATGCCGGTAACTTTTACAGATACCACAATCACCGTTGGTGGTAAGAGTATTTCAGTTAGCGCAGAGCGTGATCCAGCAAATATTCCATGGGGCAAGTTAGGCGTGGATATCGTTGTTGAATCAACTGGAATTTTTACTAAGGCAGCAGATGCGCAAAAGCATATAACTGCTGGCGCTAAGAAAGTTATTATTTCAGCACCTGCAACCGATGAAGATATAACAATTGTAATGGGCGTAAATCATGAGAAATATGATTCTTCCAAGCACAATATTATTTCTAACGCATCTTGTACTACAAACTGCTTAGCGCCAATGGCAAAGGTCTTAAATGATGAGTTTGGAATTGTTAGAGGATTAATGACAACAATTCATGCCTACACAAACGATCAGGTTATTTTAGATTTCCCACACAAGGATCTGCGTCGCTCAAGAGCTGCAGCTCTTTCTATTATTCCAACCTCAACTGGAGCAGCAAAAGCTATTTCGCTGGTATTGCCAGAGTTAAAAGGAAAATTAGATGGTTATGCGCTACGAGTTCCAGTTCCAACCGGTTCGGCAACTGATTTAACAGTTGAGTTAGCAAAAGAGGTTTCAGTTGCGCAGATTAACGCTGCACTTAAGAAGGCAAGTGAGGGATCTCTTAAGGGTTATCTAACCTATACCGAGGATCCAATTGTCTCTGCCGATATTGTTACCGATCCAAGCTCTTGCATTGTAGATGCTGGTTTGACCAAAGTTATTGGAACCACAGCCAAGGTTGTTGGTTGGTATGACAATGAGTGGGGTTATTCAAACCGGTTAGTTGATCTAATCCAATTCATTGGCAAGACTCTTTAATTTAGATGGGCATAAAAACACTTTCCCAACTAAATCCACAAAAAGCACAGGTAATTCTGCGCTGTGATTTAAATGTTCCGATTAAAGATGGCGTAATTGCAGATGATGGCCGAATCGTTGCTTCATTATCAACAATTAAGAAGTTGCTTGCTTCTAGCTGTTCAATTGTAATTATTGCTCACTTAGGTCGACCAAAAGGGGAGCGCAAGAGCGAATTATCGCTAGCTCCAATTGCAAAGCGGTTAGGTGAGCTGCTTAATATTGAGGTTTTATTCTCCAATTCCATTACTGGTGTAGCCAGTCAGGTGCGTGCCTTAAAAAGTGGTGAGGTTATGATGCTAGAAAATATTCGTTTTGAATCTGCTGAGAATAGTAAGGATGAGGCTGAACGCTCCGCACTAGCGGCAGAGTTAGCTACATATGGTGATTTATATGTCGGTGATGGCTTTGGCGCTGTTCATCGCAAGCATGCATCTGTATATGAGTTAGCAAAATTGTTGCCGCATGCAGCAGGAGAACTTATCTGCGCTGAGGTAGATGTTCTTGAAAAGTTAACTAAAAATCCGAATCGGCCGTACGGTGTTGTTTTAGGAGGCGCAAAGGTCTCCGATAAAATTGCTGTGATTTCTAATCTGCTAGATAAGGTAAATCTCATTGCCATTGGTGGTGGAATGCTATTTACCTTTCTGGCAGCCCAAGGCAAAGAGATTGGTAAATCTTTAGTTGAAGTAGATTTAATCCCTACAGTAAAAGAGTTAATGCAGCGGGCTGAGAAGCTAGGAATTAAGTTTCTACTACCGACAGATATAGTTGTTGCACCAGAGTTTGCAGCGAGTGCTAAGCCAAGTACAGTCTCAATTGATGCGATACCTGCTAATCAAATGGGGTTAGATATTGGGCCAATTAGTGCGGCCAATTTTGCACAGGAGATTAAGAAGTGCAAAACCGTTTTTTGGAATGGACCAATGGGTGTCTTTGAATTTGATAATTTTGCACAAGGCACAAAGGTGGTTGCACAAGCTTTGACCGAGGTTGATGGATTGGCAGTTGTCGGCGGGGGAGATTCAGCGGCTGCGGTTCGTAAACTAGGATTTGCAGATAATGACTTTGGTTATATTTCAACAGGTGGTGGCGCATCCCTTGAATATCTTGAGGGCAAAGAATTACCTGGTCTAGTCGCTTTAAGTTAGGAAAATGAAAAAATGCGTAAGCCATTAATTGCTGGAAACTGGAAGATGAATTTGAATCATCTTGAGGCAATCGCAGTGACCCAAAAATTAGCTTATTCACTTGAGGATCGAGATTATGATGCAGTTGAGGTGGTAATAATTCCACCATTTACAGATATTAGATCTGTACAAACTCTAATTGATGGTGATCGACTTCGCCTACTTTATGGTGCACAAGATATTTCAACAGCACAATCTGGGGCATTTACTGGTGAGATATCTGGAGTTATGTTGGCAAAGCTTGGTTGCACATATGTATTAGTTGGCCACAGCGAGCGAAGAACAAATCATGGCGAGGATGATGAATTAATTAACCGCAAAATTAAGGCTGCCTTTGCAAATGAAATAAAACCAATCCTTTGTGTTGGTGAGGAGTTATCAGTTAGAGAGGCTGGCAATCACATTCCACATGTTTTAAGTCAATTGCGGAATGCGCTTAAAGGATTTCACAAACCAGACTTAAAGAAAATCGTAGTTGCCTATGAACCAGTGTGGGCAATCGGAACTGGAAAGACCGCTACACCAGAGGATGCACAAGAGGTCTGTTCGGCAATTCGGCAAGAGTTGCGAAAAATTGGCAGTGATGAGATAGCTGATAATTGCAGAATTCTTTATGGCGGTTCAGTTAAATCTATTAATACCTTGGATATTATGAAAGAGGTAGATGTTGATGGCGCCTTGGTGGGTGGAGCCTGCCTTGATCCGGAAGAGTTTGCACGGATATCCAAATTCCATCGAGTCCTAAACAAGGCTTAGATTGGCTTGATTAAGAAAAGTAGCGCAAAAGATAGTATCCTTTGCCGATAGCCAACAGGCTGCGGTTCTAGTTAGTGAAGGCGAGTAAATGAATTTAGCTCTCTCGATTATTTTAATACTTTCTAGTGTTTTAATGATCATTTTAGTTTTACTTCACAAGGGCAAGGGATCTGGATTATCAGATCTTTTTGGTGGTGGAATCTCTTCAACATATGGTGGATCCTCTGTTGTTGAAAAGAACTTAGACCGAATTACTATCGTAGTTGGTGGTATTTGGTTTGCTTCAGTTGTTGCACTTAGTTTGCTATTAAAGTAATTACAAAACCAAAGGAGTAAAGATGGCCGGTGGAAGTGCAATTCGTGGTAGTCGTGTTGGTGCAGGACCAATGGGTGAAGCCGAGCGCGGTGAATCAATTGCTCGCTTTAGAGTTTCATACTGGTGCGCAAATGGCCATGAAACTAAACCCTCTTTTGCAGAGGATGGCACGGTAGAGGTTCCGCAGCAATGGGATTGTCCAAGGTGTGGTTTTCCAGCAGGTCAGGATAAAAACAAGCCACCAATGCCTATGAAGAATGAGCCATATAAAACACATTTAGCATATGTAAAAGAGCGCCGCACAGAAGCTGAGGCTAATAAGGTTTTGGAAATTGCACTAAAAAAAATACGTGGGGATGATTAATCCTTCTTAACCTCTGCAAGTAATCTAGCTATTGCACTCTTGCGGTTTTTTAAATGGATTCTTATCAACGGTAAATTCCGCTCAGTAAGCGCTGCTGCATCACCGAGTGCTTGTGCCATTATTAGCTGCGCAAATGTGTATGGTGCTCCTGGAATTTGCAGATCATTTTCTGAGTCACCGGTTATTTGAATAAATCGCCCATTTTGTGGGCCGCCCTTATGAAACTGACCGGTTGAGTGCAGAAATCTAGGTCCCCAACCAAAGGTTGTTGCAGTTTTACTTTTGTTTGAGATTAACGCTCTTAATTTCATAACCTCATCATCTACGCCCCTAGTCAGATATGCCATAACAGCAAAGTATGTAGCAGGTGAGTTTAAAAACTCTGAAAGAGATTTAATCGATTGATCTGAATAGATAGCAAGATCTGCATCTTCATAGGATGGCTTAGGAGTAGCAAAACCACTTTTGGTTAGAGTGGCGAGAATATCTGCGGTTCGCTCTTTTGCCTCAGTGACATTTGGCTGATTAAATGGATCAACATTTAGCAAGTAACAAAGAAGTGCGCTTACCCACTCCCATAAAATAAATTGCTCACCAAGAGTGGCTTGAACTATCAGGTCAAAATCACCTTTTATAAAACCCACTTTTAAGCCAAAGGAGAGAGCTGTTGAGCTTTCTACAACAACTGGTAGTCGACCGGTTTGAGATTTGCCAGTTGATTCTGCAATTAGCTGCTCAATCCAATCTGATAAACCGTCAGTATTTGATTTATCATCGCAAAAGGTAATTATTTGATCTGTTGCAGTAAATAACGAGGCAGCGATTGCAACAGCGGGTGAATCTGCAGCAGTAAAACTAAGAGCTGCTCTCTCAGCATCATCTAGCAAAACTGAGATATCAACTCCAATTAAGGCTGCTGGCACTAATCCAAAGGCTGATAGCGCACTAAAGCGACCCCCTACATTTGGATCAGCATTTATAACCTTGTAACCATCTGCTCTAGCTGATTTATCAAGTGCAGTTTGCGGATCGGTAATAATTACTATGTGATCTGTCGGATTTAATTTGCTATCTTTGAATATTTCTTGATAAAACATAAACTGCGATTGCACTTCGATAGTTGTGCCAGATTTTGAGCCAATTATCACAACCGAATTACTTAAATTTTTTGGTACTGAGTTAGCGATTTGAGCAGGATCTGTAGTATCAACAATTGTTAATTCTTTATTATAAGTACGGGCAATCACCTCTGGGGCAAGAGATGAGCCCCCCATGCCACACAAAACAATCTCTGTTAATTTATTACTTCTGGCCCATGCTGAGAGTGCATCTAATTGGGGGAGTAGTTGCCTAGATTTTGTTGGTAGATCTACCCAGTTAAGTCGATTTACGGCTTCAGTTTCTGGACCCCAAATAGTTGAGTCCTTTGCAGCAACTCTGTTAGCAATTGCTACTAATTTTGCAACTATCTCTGGCTTATTTTTAGCTAAGACTGGCCCGGAAATATTCATCTATGACCCATTGGCAACTGCTTTAACCGAACTCATTAAATCTAACCAAGCTGCCTCAAATTTCGCCACACCGTCAACCTCTAAATGGTTAGTGACCTTATCAAGGTCAATACCTGCCATTGCTAATTTAGCTAAGGTTGACTTAGCACTCTTTATATTTGGCGTAATTGTGTCACCAGCAAATACTCCAGAATCCCTGACTATATTAAGTGTGGCCTCTGGCATTGTATTAACAGTATTTTTTGCAACTAATAACATCACATATCTAGTTGGATCATAGGTGGGATCTTTAACCCCAGTTGATGCCCAAAGCGGACGCTGCAGATTTCCGCCCTTATCCGCCAAACTTTGCCAACGAGTGGTTTTTTCAAATGCTAAATATGCTTCGTATGCCATTACAGCATTAGCAATTGCAGTCATGCCACGCAATTGGGAATCTATAGGAAGTTGTTTATCTACTTCAGAGTCAATTCTACTGATGAAAAACGAGGCAACTGAGTGAATATCTTTAATTGATACACCATTAGCTAATCCTTTTTCTAAACCAGCTGCAAAAGCAGCTAGCACCTCTTTATATCTACTGACTGAAAAAATTAAGGTTACATTGACACTAATACCACTTGATATTAATTCAGTGATTGCCGGCAACCCTTCAGCGGTGGCAGGCACCTTTATTAGTAGGTTTGGCCGATCAATAATCTGCCAGAGCTGTTTGCCTTGAGTGACAGTTGCTTGAGTATCCCGGGCAAATCGTGGATCAACCTCAATTGAGACTCTGCCATCAACGCCACCGCTACTCTTAAAAATCTGAGTAAATAGATCACAAGCATTTCTTACATC
>Ga0209596_1000138_pt1 | contig 63710 bp, 82 predicted proteins | sample M_130807_MF_Meta_FD_187314 | JGI IMG/M metagenome (GOLD analysis project Ga0209596, IMG submission 187314) | Freshwater microbial communities from Lake Montjoie, Canada to study carbon cycling - M_130807_MF_MetaG (SPAdes) (version 2) | ecosystem: Environmental > Aquatic > Freshwater > Lake...
GTTCACTGCAGTTACTGCAGCCAGCTACGGATCATCTTCAGCTGTACCAACATTCACAGTAAACGCCCAAGGTCAATTAACTGCGGCGGCTAACGTATCTATTACGCCAACATCTATTGGCGCTATTAGTGCAGTTAACGGCACAGCTAACGAGATTACTTCTACCCAAGTTGGCACTGTAGTTACATTAAATCTACCAACGGCTTTAACATTTACTGGTAAGACAGTAACTGATGGCACGTTTAACATGACGACTGCCACAGTTGGCAGCGACACAGTTACCACTAACACAGCATCACAGACACTGACTAATAAGACAATTAGCGGTGCAACAAACACACTAAGTAACATTGCTAACAGCTCGTTAACTAACAGCTCAATTACTTTAGGTACCAGCAACATCGCCCTTGGTGGCACAGAGTTAGCACCAGCAGGTTTAACAAGCGTTACAGTAACGCAAGACCCAGTATCTGATCTACAACTTGCTACTAAGCAATACGTAGATAACATTGCTCAAGGCTTAAATGTAAAAGCATCTTGCGTATACGGAACAACTGCCGACATTACTTTATCTGGTTTAGGTACTCAAGCTGGTGGTGATTGGTCTTTAAGCCTTACCGCTGGCAATCGTATTTTAGTTAAAAACCAAACACTAAGCCAGTTTAATGGTATCTATGTTGCTGCAGCTGGTGCATGGGCCCGTTCTGCTGACATGAACGTGTGGGCAGAAGTTCCAAGCTCATTTGTATTTATTCAAACTGGTACTACACTAGCCGATACAGGCTGGGTAACTACAGCAAACGACGGCGGCACAATTGACGTAACACCAATGCCTTGGGTGCAGTTCTCAGGCGCGGGCACGTACACTGCAGGCACAGGATTAACTTTAGCTGGCACACAGTTTAGTATTACCAACACAGCGGTTACTGCAGCAGCTTACGGCTCTGCCACCCAAGTTGGTACATTTACAGTTAACGCTCAGGGCCAACTAACACTAGCTGGCAACACAACAGTAACCCCAGCAGTTGGCTCTATTACTGGCCTTGGAACTGGCGTAGCAACGGCGTTAGCTGTTAATACGGGATCAGCTGGTGCAGTTGTTGTTAACGGTGGCGCGTTAGGTACACCATCAAGCGGCACGTTAACCAACGCAACAGGACTGCCAGTATCAACGGGTATTAGCGGCTTAGGTACTGGTGTAGCAACAGCGCTCGCTGTTAACACTGGATCTGCAGGCGCGTTTGTTGTTAACGGCGGCGCACTGGGTACACCATCTAGCGGCACAGTAACTAACCTCACTGGCACCGCAAGCATTAACATTAACGGCACAGTTGGCGCTACAACAGCATCCACCGGCGCGTTTACTTTTTTATCTACCAGCTCATTTACTAGCACTACACCAGTATTAAATTATAACGCCTCTAACTGTAATTTAGCATTAGGTGCAACAGTAGCAAGCACTTACTTGCAATCTGTAATGCAAAATAAGAGTGGCACAGCTGGCGCGTCTACAAACTTTGCAGTAAGTAATGACTTAGGAACAGACAGCACGTACTACGGTGAGTTTGGTATGAACTCATCGGCATTTAGCGCGTCTACTCCTGTTGACTTCTTTAGCATTAACAGCGGTGTTTATTTCTCAAGCCACGACGGTGATGTAACCCTCGGATCGGGCAACGGATTTAAGACCTATTTAGCTTGGGGAAGCGCTGGTCAATCAGCCCACGTAATTAATGCTTCAGGCGCGATTGGTTTAAACACCAACTTAGGCACAACTCCAGCATTAAGCGGCACAACAAACTTCGGCACATCTGGTCAAGTATTAACTTCCGCTGGATCTGCTGCAACGCCAACTTGGACTAGCTTATCTGGCTCTGCTGTAACTACATTCCAGACTTCATTGTCTGGCTTGACACCAGCAACAGCAACTAGCGGCGCTGTAACATTAGCTGGCACGTTAGGTGCAACAAGCGGCGGTACTAGTCAGTCGACGTACACCACTGGTGACATTCTTTACGCTTCAGCAAGCAACACATTGTCTAAGTTGCCAATTGGTAGTGCAGGTCAGTTATTAACAGTAACAGCTGGCATACCATCTTGGGTTGCAGCTCCAGCAACTGGTGTAACAACATTTAGTGCAGGTACTACAGGATTAACACCAGCAACGGCAACATCTGGAGCAGTCACATTAGCTGGCACATTAGCAATCGCTAACGGCGGTACTAACGGCACAGCAGCACCAACAGCCGGTGCAGTTCCTTACGGCACAGGCACAGCGTATGCGTTTACAACTGCAGGAACCGCTGGCCAAGTATTAACATCAAACGGTGCCAGTACACCTACATGGGTAACTCCAGCGGGCGGTGTAACGTTAGCAAATGATACAACCACAGCAACAAATCTGTACCCAACGTTTGCTGCAGCAACATCTGGCTCAGTGTCAACAATCTACACTGGCAACACTAAGCTACTTTACAAGCCATCAACTGGTGAGTTACAATCGCCAGCAACCATTGCATCAAACGGATTAGTAATTAACAGCACAACAGTTGGCACAAGCTACACCGTTGCAGCTGGCCAAAATGCAATGTCTGTTGGGCCGATGACGGTATCTGGCGGCGTTGTGGTAACAATTACCAGTGGACAGCGCTGGGTGGTGCTGTAACATGGCGGCAGTTGGCGGAACACCAATTCAGCTGTACCACAGCACAACAGCTGCTAGTGCACCATTAGCAATTAACTTAGTTGCTGGTGAGTTGGCCCTTAATACCGCTGACGGTGTTCTGTATTACAAGGACAGCAGCGGCGTTGTTCAGGTCTTAGCAGAGGGCGGTGTAGACAGCCACCTGACATGGGACGCAGCTAATAACACGCTGATTGTTGACGCAACCGGTGCGCTTCGTGTTGCGCTGGGAACAAGCGGACAACGGCCAGCAACGCCAGCGCTAGGTGACATTCGCTACAACACCACAACACCCGGCTTTGAAGGTTACCAGACAATTAACGGCGCTACAATTGGCTCGTTAACTAACGTCACCACCACGGCGACAACTGTAACAAACACCCCGCATAACTTGACAAGCGGTGATACAATTGTCATGTCTGGCTGCACGCCAGCTGCGTATAATGGCACGTTTGTTGTAACAGTAGTAGACACCGTTACATTTACTTACACCATGCTATCTAACCCGGGCGGCATCGCTACAGTGGTTGGTAGCTACGTGTACGACGGATGGGGCACAATTGGCAGCGGATCTAGTACAATTGTAGGTGGACCAATTATTGAAAACAATCAAATTATTAGTGTGAACTACACGATGACGGTAGGCAATAACGGCGAGTCAGTAGGACCGATAACGGTTAACACTGGAGTAACAGTTACAATCCCAACGAACAGCCGTTGGGTTATTCTCTAAGGAACAAGTATGGCATACGGAACAATCAACGCAGACGTAATACAAAGCAGCGTAACGGGGGTCAGCCTCGGTGCTGGTAACGCTACCGTCTTTAAAAACAGAATCATCAACGGCGATATGCGTATTGACCAGCGTAATGCTGGGGCTAGTGGTACCGCTATAAATTCTTATACTGTAGATAGATGGGGATATGCGGCTTCACAATCATCTAAAGGAACTTGGCAACAAAATGCTGGTTCTGTAACTCCGCCAGTAGGGTATACAAACTATTTAGGCTTTACATCTTCTTCTGCTTATACAGTAGGTGCAAGTGATTATTTTATGTTTTTTCAATACATTGAAGGGTACAATGTTGCAGATTTAGCTTGGGGAACTGCTAATGCCAAAACTGTAACTCTATCATTTCAAGTATATTCAAGCCTTACAGGAACATTTGGTGGTTCATTAAATAATTCCGCAAACACACAAAATTACCCATTTAGTTATTCAATTTCCGTTGCTAATACATGGACGACAATTAGTGTTACTATTGCTGGTTCAACAACCGCAACTTGGCTAACAACTAGTGGTATTGGGTTAATGGTTAGATTAAGCCTTGGAGCTGGTTCAACTTATAGTGGAACTGCTGGTTCATGGTCTGCTACTCAATATTTTACTGTTACAAGCGCAGTAAGCGTAGTAGGCACAAATGGCGCAACATTCTACATAACAGGCGTACAACTAGAAGTAGGTAGCTCTGCTACTGGATTTGAGTTTAGGGACTTTGGAAATGAATTAATTAAATGCCAAAGATACTACCAGCAAATTGGCGGAAATTCTTTTGGTGGAAATCCTCTTTACCCTATCATTGGAAATGGATTTGCATTTAGTACAACACAATGTGATATATATGTCCCTCTAAGAGTAACAATGAGAACCACACCAACGATAACATCATCTGTAACTGCAGTTCAAGTTGCTGCAACACCCTATGCCGTTACGTCAGTTGCGGATGTTGGGTCTACTTACAATACTATGTTTTTAAGAATTTCAACAGCAGGGACATTTGTTACTGGCACAGGCGCTTTATGGAGTGGAAGTAATAGCGCCACTTCTTACGGTGCATTTTCTTCGGAGTTATAAATGGAATACAACTATCAACTAGTAGAAGTTAGAGGATCAACAGACGGTTGCGTTTGGAGATTACCAGACATGGCTTGTATCCCCAACGACCCAGAAAACACAGACTGGCAACAATACCAAGTATGGCTATCTGAAGGCAACCAACCACTTCCCCCAGCAGGAGCATAAATAAATGAGTTACTACGCTAAAGTCAACAACAACATCGTCTTGGAGGTAATCGCAGCCGATGCAAGTTTCTTCGACACCTTCGTTGACACATCCCCGGGAACTTGGATACAGACTAGCTACAACACTTACGGCAACGTGTACTACATTCCTAACAGCAATCCACCAGAGCCTGATCCAGATCAGTCTAAAGCCCTTCGTGCTAACTACGCTGGCATTGGCTACACGTACGACCCCAGTTACACATTGAACGGTAATGTTGGTGTATTTTATGCACCCCAACCTTATCCATCATGGATATTGAATACAACTACATTCCTTTGGGAAGCCCCAGTGCCATATCCTACAGACGGCAAAACCTATGAGTGGGATGAGGCAACTCTATCTTGGGTTCCAGTAACCTCAGGTGTTGTGTCGGTATAATAAGATGACAATCCCAGCCACAATCAGAAAACTTTTCTTCTATAAAGGATTAAAAGTTAGTGATTTTGTTCTGAATAAGGGTGAGGGATTGCCAAGACATGAGCATGAGTACAACCACGCAACAATGTGCTTATTGGGCTCATGTGTAATACGCAAAGAGAATTTAGAATTAATCTTAACGCCAACAGACGATGCTGTCGATTTAACTGCCAACGAGTGGCATGAGATCGAGGCGTTAGAAGATAACACCATTGTTGTAAATATAGAATAAGGAAACAGCATGACATTTTTAGTCGACGGCACAAACGGGGGATTCTTCCCGTCTTGGACAACAGCCACTCGCCCAGCCTCACCAGCAGTTGGTCAGATGGGCTACAACACCACAACAGGTCTGTTTGATCAGTATGTTGGTAGTGCGTGGCAATCTGTTTCAACTGGTACTGGAGCAGCGCCTACTCTAACTACATATACAAGCGGTTCTGGTACTTATACAACCCCTACTGGTGCTAAGTATTTACAGGTTTTAATGGTCGGCGGTGGTGGCGGTGGCGGTGGCGGCGGTGTAGCTGGAGGAGGCGCCGACGGAGTAGTAGCTGGAACTTCTACTTTTGGAGGAGCAAGTTGTTCTGGCGGCAGGGGTCTTGCAACAGGATCTCAAGTAGGCGCTGGATCTCTTGCTTCTGGAATGATTGGATACGCCTTAACTGGAAATCTTGGTTCTGGATTTTGGGCAAACAATAACACCACATCATTTATCTCTGGCGGAACTGGTGGGGCAAGCCCCTTTGGAGGTTGCGGAAACGGCAGTGCAAATAGCGCTGGTGGCGCATCTGTTGCAAACAGTGGTTCTGGAGGCGGTGGCGGCGGAACAAACGGAGCTGCAGGTTGTTATGGAGGCGGCGGTGGTGGGTCTGGAGGATTTATAAATGCAATTATTACTAGCCCTGCAGCAACTTATTCTTATGCAATTGGCGGCGCAGGCACTGGCGGTGCGGCAGGGACTAGTGGTTATGCTGGTGCAGCAGGTAGCGCAGGATTAATTCTTGTTTACGCATACTTCTAGGATTTTATTATGACACAAAGATACGCAATTATTGACCTAACAGCAGTCGTTAACATCATCGACTACGATACAGCTCCTTCTAATCCCCCTCCCGGATTTGAAGCACCAATCATCGCTGTTCAATCAGACACAGCGGGCATTGGATGGACTTATGTTGATGGAGTATTTATTGCTCCATATGTACCACCCCCAACGCCCGAAGAGTTAATTGCTCAGTGCAAACAAAAGGCTTCTGGAATTTTAGCTTCTACCGACTGGACTTCTATTGCTGACGTTGGCGATCCTACCAAGTCAAACCCATATCTAGTTAATCAGGCAGCCTTTATTAGCTACCGTAGCACTGTACGCAACTTGGCGGTTAACCCAGTAGAAAACCCAGTATTCCCTACTGCACCAATTGAACAGTGGTCTAGCTAAGGATAATCAATGGCATCGACCATTAACGTAAAGAGTACAGCAGTTGACAGAGTCCCGTCGATTACCAAGTCGGCGGACGGCACTGGCACGTTGGTGCTGCAGACAAATAGTGTCAGCGGTCTTACCATTGACACGTTACAAAACATCACAGCCAACAGCGCTGGCGCATTAGGCATCCCAGTTGGCACAACAGCACAACGCCCAGCATCTCCAGTAAACGGAATGATTCGGTACAACACTGGCTATAACCTATTAGAAGGTTACATTAATAGTGCATGGGCTCCAATTACGGGTTCATACACATACACAGCATCTTATCTAGTTGTTGCTGGCGGAGGTGGTGGCGGTACTGCTTATGGTGGAGGTGGAGGCGGAGGTGGATATTTAACTGCATCTGCTACTTTTACTGGCGGTACTGTTTTTACAGCAACAGTCGGTGGTGGTGGTACTGGCGGTGTAAGTGGAGTAAGCGCTGGCGTTCAGGGAACAAATTCTGTTTTTTCAGGAACGGGAATTACCACTTTAACTTCTATAGGTGGTGGCGGTGGTGGAGGACAAAGTTTAGCAGGAAGTTCTGGTGGTTCAGGTGGCGGCGGTTGTGTTGTCGCTGGATATGCTGGAACTTCTGGTCAAGGAAGTGCTGGAGGTACAGGTTATATTGGCGGAGTTTATGGTGGTGGCGGTGGTGGAGGAGCAAGTGCTGTTGGTGCTGATGGAAGTGCTGTTGCAGGTGGTAATGGCGGAGCAGGTTCAGCATCCTCAATTACAGGAACATCCGTAACTCGTGCAGGTGGTGGTGGCGGAGGAACTTATTTAGGTGGCACTGGTGGCACTGGCGGTGCAGGTGGTGGTGGAAATGGATCAAGTACAGGTGCTGGTTCTGCTGGCACAACTAATACTGGTGGCGGTGGAGGAGCAGGTTCATATTACATTGCTACGGGATATGGCGGTGGTCTTGGCGGTTCTGGTGTGATCATTATTTCTGTGCCTACTGGAAACTATTCAGGAACAACAACTGGATCGCCAACCATTACAACATCTGGCTCAAACACAATTATTACATTCACATCAAGCGGAACTTATACAGCATGACGACAACTATCAACGCAAATTCAACAGGCATTGTAGAGACTGCTGACAACAGTGGCGCATTGCAACTACAAACTAGTGGTGCGGCTGCTCTTACAATTGGTACAGATCAGAACGTAACGCTTAATTCAACTGGCGCCGTTACTCTGCCAGTTGGCACGACAGCACAACGTCCAGCAAGCCCAATTAACGGCATGATTCGATACAACACAGATGGTTCTGTGTTAGGTATTGAGGGTTATATTGCTGGCGCATGGACAACGGTTAAAAGCGCAGGCTACACAGTATCGTATTTAATTGTTGCTGGCGGCGGTGGCGGTAGTGGGGCGTTTGTCGGTGGAGGTGGTGGAGCTGGCGGTTTTGTATCAGGAACTACTAATCTTTTGCAATCATCAGTCTATACAGTCACTGTTGGAGGAGGAGGCACTGCGGGCGCTGGAAATGGTGGTTATACGGGTGGCAGTGGATCAAGCTCTTCTATTACAGGATTAACTACTGCAGTCGGTGGTGGAGGTGGTGGTGGATATGTTTCAGGACAAGTCCCAACATCTGGTGGCTCAGGCGGCGGTGGCGGTGGATTGGCAAGCGCTGGGGCTAGTGGAACATCAGGTCAAGGAAATGCGGGCGGCGCAGGACAACTTCCAAACGGCGGACAAGGCGGTGGTGGTGGATCTGGTGCTGCTGGTGGAGCTGGGTCTGGATTAGTTGGCGGAGCAGGCGGCGCAGGTTCTTCATCAAGCATTACAGGTTCCGCAGTAACTTACGCTGGTGGTGGTGGTGGTTCAGCAGTTACAGTTTGTGCAGTTGGAGGAACACCGGGAGCAGGCGGATCAGGTGGTGGTGGAGCTGGATCTGGTGGTATAGGTACTGCTGGTACAGCAAATACTGGCGGAGGCGGTGGTGGTTCAGAGCGATCTGGCGGTGGCGTTAGTAATCCCGGCGGCGCTGGTGGTTCTGGCGTTGTTATTTTATCTATCCCAACAACACGCTACACAGGCACATACACAGGCAGCCCAACAATCACAACCAGCGGTTCTAATACTATTCTTAAATACACAGCCTCTGGCACCTACACGGCCTAACTATGGACTTACAACAAGTATTCAACATATTCATCCCTATCGTTTGCGGAGTGCTCGGTTGGTTTTGCAGAGAACTCTGGACTGCGGTTCAGGAACTTAAAAATGACGTAGCTAAACTGCGCGAGGATCTGCCATCAAAATACGTGTCAAAGGAAGACTTCAACGACCGGTGGAACGAAGTGCTCAAGTCACTGCACCGGCTAGAAGACAAGATGGACCGCGTTATGGAACTAGAAACCAGAAAATGAGACGCACTACTCGGGGTGCAATGCACTCTAAGACCATGTGGTTCTCGTTGGCTTTAATGATAGTCGGCGCAGTGTATGAAAACTTCTCGTACGTGCAGAACATCATCGACCCAAAATACTACGGAGTAATACTGATCACGATTGGCATTACCTGCGCTGTATTGCGCTTCGTGACAACACTACCACTGGACAAAAAATGAACAAACTGTTATACGCCTTTGTATTGGTGCCAGTTAACCTGATCGGGACTATTCTTACATTCCCGTTAGCATTCATCATTGGCATCATGTATTCCACCCAAATTGGCTGGTGCAACAACGCTACGGTTTGGCAATCAGGCCCGCGCCTGTTCTCGTTCCTATCATGGTTTCAGACGCCAGACAACAGCCTAGACGGCGACCAAACATTCCGCGCTGAGCACAACCCATGCTGGTGGTCTAAGGTTCAGTGGCTCTGGCGTAATCCATTCTACGGCTTTAATGTCAAGTTTATTGACGGATCAAGCGGCATGTCATACGCTGGTGATATTAATTGCAACGAGACACACCCCGGCACCATCCGTGTTGAAGGTCATAACCTGTGGCAGTACAACTCATACCACTATGTTTTTGGCAAGATGATGATCCTAAACTTTGGGCACAATATTCGTGCGTTGGTTGACCCAGCGTTCATTACGCCAGACCAGTGGCACGACAATACAGCGCTAATTAAGAACTTCCCGGCAACCTTTGCCTTTACTATTAGGTTCGTATAATGTTTGGACTAAACCCATACTTCTTAATCGGAATCGCCGTAGCCATAGCGCTATCTTTTGGCGGTGGCTTTACGCTAGGCCACAAGCTAGAGGCGGCGGTATTTAACCAATATAAACTAGAGCAGACTGAGCTTGCTCGTAAGCAAGAACAAGCCCACCAGACTGCCACAGACGTAATAAGGAAAAACAAAGATGAACAGATCGCTGCTATTAACTCTAAGCTGTTTGATGCTATTAGCGAGTTGCGCAAGCGCCCCAGCCGGCCCGCAACGATTACCAGCAATGGACAGAGTTGCACTGGGGCAACCCTTTACTCCGATGATGCAATCTTTCTTACAAGGGAAGCTGCCAGAGCCGACATCATCCGCACAGCCCTCGAAGCCTGCTACACCCAATACGACCAAGTAGCCAAGTAGTATATAATCCCCAATCCAGTGGTTTGGAATAAGGAGTATTTATGAACAGATCAATTGTAGCGGTACTGTGGGTGGTAGGCATATTTGCGGCCATTCACCTAACCGAACGCTATACACACATAGAAGAGAACATCATGGCAATAGCCAAGTCGACTCTATCCTTTATAACCAAGGAAGAGGGCGTCAGATACAGGGCGTACCAGGACAGCAAGGGGCTATGGACGATTGGCGTAGGCCATCTCATCAAATCCAACGAGCCACACCTAATGAAGGCAACGCTTACTCAAGAAGACGTAGATAAACTCCTAGAAAGCGATTTAAGGTGGTGTGACGAGGCCGTAGCCAACTCGGTAAGGGTACCCCTCACACAACCTCAATACGACGCCCTATACAGCCTCTGCTTCAATATAGGCGAGACTCAGTTTAAGAAGTCTACCGTAGTAAAGCGTCTCAATGTAAATGACTACGCGGGCGCGGCTGACGCGATACTGATGTGGAACAAACCAGCGGTATTAGAAAACCGCCGTAAGCGTGAAAGAGCATTGTTTTTAACTGGAATCTAGGGCGTAAATGCCTGATTTTATGCATTAATGTATATAGGATCTGATCAATCCAATCAACAACTTAACCTCGAGGATTTACCATGGAAGGCTTTACCAAATTACCTAAAATACAGTGCTTTAAAGAAGGCGGCTCAGTACAACGTGAAGTAAAAAACTTTACTAAGCGCGATCGTAAAACGGTAGATGAAGCTGATACTGCTCTAGATAAAAAGATTGTTAAAAAAGCAATCGGCATGCATGATAAGCAAGAGCACCCTGGTGAAAAGACCGACCTATCCAAATTACGTAAAGGTGGCCGTGCTAAGAAAGACTGCGGAACCGTTAAAAAATACAAAGCTGGTGGTAACGTAACTAATGTATACGAAGCCAAGAAAAAATCTGGCGACATAGAGGCAATTCAAAAAGTAAAACAAATTAAGCCAACTAAGGCAACGGCAAAAAGCGCCCCCGTTGGTAAGCCTGCAAACACACCCGCTAAATTTTGTGGTGGTAAGTCTGTAAAGAAAATGGCCGATGGTGGTATGAGTGGCCCAATGGCAGATGCCAATGCGCTACTTGACCCAATGCGGGCAGCTGGAAATGCTATTGGTTCCGCTGGAACTGCGTTACGTGACAATGTAATGGGCACACCAGAACAGAACCGTATTGCAAAAGAACGTATGGACATGATTGCCAAGAAAAAAGCAATGGCCGCTGCAGCAATGCAAGGCGCCGGCGCCGGTGGTATTGGTGGTGCCGCCATGCAATCTGGTGTGGCAGCAGGATTAGGTGGTGGTAGACTTAGTAACGCAGATATGCAGTACGCCGCACAAGCTAAAGGATTGCCACAAATGCAGTCACAGGAAGACATACTGAAAGAATATGCTAATCACCCAGAAATGAGACCAAACGCTGGCGTGCCAATGCAAAAACGTGGTGGTAAAGTTAAAAAGAGCTGTTAATCATGCCAATTAAATCAAAGGCACAACAAGGTGCTATGTATGCCGCAGCTGAAGGCAAGAGCACCTTAGGCATTCCTAAAAAGGTTGGCAAAGAGTTTGTTAAGTCGGGCTTTGCATCCAACAAGCTACCTAATAAAGTAATGAAACGGGCCGCAGGCCGAGGACGTTAATATGAAAGACTTTAAACAAAACACCAAGATGGCTTGTGAAGGTAAACACTATCAAGCCGGTGGCGATGTTACTATGGATGACCTTACTGCTTATCTTAAAAAAAATCCTAGTAAACCCACGGCGTTTGAAAGAGCTCCACGCCCAGCTACACCAGATGTTAATTTAAATCGGGCTATGGGTGCTCCAGATAATACTATTATGGAACCAGTGGAAATGCCATATAAAAAACCAACTGACATGATGACTTCTCCTGTCGATGGAAAATTAAAAAAAATGGCGCCCCCACAAATACGTGGCAATTTGTTACTGCTTAAAAAAGGCGGAAAAACAAAACGCGGAAATAAAAAATAATGTCCTACTCTGGCACCTATAATCAAACAAAGATCAACGTAGATCAGTTGATCTCGTATGCTTTTCGTGATGCTGGTAAGACAGCAGAAGAAATCACCCCAGAATATATTGATGCTGGAAAACAAGCATTATTTTATGTGCTTCAAAACTCTGTAAACCGTGGCATTAATATCTGGCTACAAGAGGTTGTGGTTCTAGGTGCTCAAACAAACCAGCAAGTACTTCCAATGCCAATCAACTGCGTTGATGTTTTAGAGGCAAACTGGATTTACATTATTAATCCAACGTTCTCCGACACACTGCCGGTAAGTAATACAACAGTTCCTCCAATGTTTGATCAAAGTGCAAACGCTGATCTTAATCAGTACGGAACCAGTACATTACTCGATAACTATTTTGGTGCAGCTTATTCTCAAGCGACGAGGTTATTCTATGTTGGCTTTAATGCTTATGCTCCTCTTGGCAGTATTACTTATGATTTGGATTTCGAGGTAAGTGATGACGGCATCACTTGGACTACTTGGGAATCATTCCCAACAGTTACATTAGCTGATCGTCAATGGCAGTACTATGGCATTAACACTACTCAGGCGTTTAACTATTATCGCCTAAACAACCGCACCGTTGGCTCTACTATGTCAATGCGTGCAATTCAATTTGCTCAGTCACAACAAGTAATCCCAATGGCACGACTCAATCGTACCGATTACTTTTCCTTACCTAACAAGCAATTCCCAAGCCAACGCTCACTACAATACTGGTTCAATCGTCAGATCGACCCAGAGATGTATCTATGGCCTGTTCCAAACAATAACTTCCAAGCATTCTCATTGATTATTGAATGTCAACCACAGGACGTCGGATCACTAACAAATGAGTTGTACATGCCGGATCGCGCCATTGCTTACTTCCAAGCAGCGTTATCACACAAGTTGTCTATGCAATTACCCGGTGTAGATATGGCGCGTATTGGTTATTTGGAAAAGATGGCGCTAGATTTACGCACCCAATTTGAAGAAGAAGACCGTGACAAGTCACCAATCTACTTCCAACCTAATATCTCTTACTACACACGATAATGACAGCCGCTTACGTAATGACGTATGACAACTTAGTAGCTGATATAATCAACTACATGGAGCGCGACGACGCTGAATTTGTGGCCCAGATCCCGGCCTTAATTGGTTTAGCTGAGTCTGCAATTGCCTCTGAGTTAAAGACACTGCTACAGTTAATTGTAGTTGAAACCAATATACTAGCCGCCCAAGACATTCTTGAAAAGCCAACTCGCTGGAGAAAAACTGTCTCCATGAAGGTAAACGGTAAGCCAATTCTAATACGTTCACAGGACTATGTGGCCCAATATCAATCTGAATCCGATCCCGGTCAACCAAAATATTACGCTGAGTACGACTACAACAACTGGGCTATTGCACCAGTTCCAGATGCCTCATATCCTGTAGAAATTATTTATTACAGCTTGGTTCAGCCATTGGATACAGCCAATCAAACTAATTTGTTTACACAACAATGTCCCCAAGCAATGTTATTTGGTGCACTGTTACAGGCCCAAGGCTACCTCAAGGCAATTGATAAGCTACCAATCTGGAAAACATACTACACAGATTCATTATCTGCGCTTAAGAAAGAAGACAATTCACGTCGTATTGATAGAAATACGACTGTACAGGAGCCTTAATAAATGCCGACATACACATCGCCGTTTACTGGGGACGTCATCCAACAAACTGATGTATCATACTTTGACCTTAATTTTGATGCAGATGTAGACTTATACTGGCCCCTTGTTATAAACCCAACTCAGGTTCCTGCAGCCCGCATTATGGACTGCACACCCGATGGCGCAGGGCTTAATATAACATTACCAAACGCACAACAAGGTTCTGTTGGTATAGACATTTTGTTCCGTAACTTTGGTGCCGTAACATTCTTTGTAAATGACTTTGACGGTGGTTCTTCTGTATCTATACCATCTGGCACATCTGTTTATTTTTATCTTTCTGATAACAGCACCACAGCAGGTGTCTGGCAAAACGTTACGTTTGGCACTGGCACATCATCTGCTGACGCGGCCACATTGGCTGGTTACGGATTAGCTGCTCTTTCTGGTAAGCTCAACGTTACCCAAAACGTTCAAACAATCTCCACCACAACAACTGCGTTAAACACAGACAGGGCAACAACCTTTGTTTGGACTGGTGGCAACGGCACGTTTAACCTACCAGCGACGGCGGGATTAACAGCGGGTTGGTTTATCTCTTTCCGTAACAACGGAACTGGCGCGTTAAACATTGTGCCTAACGGCATTTCCCAAATAAATAATATCTCTAATCTTACCGTTAATCCGGGCGATTCAGGTATTATTATGTTCCAGCAATCCACGGGTAACTTTTTTACCGTTGGACTTGCAACACCATCAAACGTAACCTTTACATCAGCGTCTTACGACGTTGACTCCATTGTGGGTGCTACATTTAGCTTGGTATCCTATGCACCAATTATTCAAACTTATGTTGCACAATCAGGCACTCGTACAACTGACTTAACAGTTATATTGCCTGCAACAACACAGATTTATATTCTGGCTAATGATACACTAGGCCCATACAATCTGTTTTTTGAAGTATCGGGCACATCACAACCACCAACTCCAGTAACCCCTGGTTCGGTTGTTTTAGTGTTAAGTGATGGTAATAACTTATATGTTATTTCTCAAAGCGCCACAACGGCATTTTTTGCAAACGATGGTGCCGCTGCCACACCGTCATTTTCATTTTTAAATGACACCACCACTGGCATGTACTTGGCCAATATTGGTGTGCTTGGCTTAACAGCAAACGGCGTTGAGATGATTAACATTGACAACTCAAATCCATTTGATCCCCAAATATCTACACCAGCCACGTTTACAGCAGCACTTATTAGCGGCGGAACGTTTTAATGGCTGACAACCCAGTACAATCAGCACCACAACAGTACAACGTTGTTTATACCCTTCGTGTAGAACCTGGTATTAAACGTGACGGTACAATCTTTGAGTCACGTGAATTTAGTGACGGAGAGTGGTGCCGTTTTCAACGTGGCACACCAAAGAAAATGGGCGGTTATCGTCAGTTGTTTGGCTCGTTTAATGGTATTCCTCGCGGCATGGTCACCAACGCCTTTAACGGCATTAACTATATTTATGTTGGTAACGCTGGTGGTATTGATGTGTTTACAACTGGCACAACATTCGGTGTTGGTAGTGGCCCCTATCCAGCTGTTATTAATCAAGGTTACGCACAGCAAGTTCCAACTGGCGGCTCTACAACTACGTTTCAGTTAACTAGCACAGCCGTACCAATCGTTGACTACTCTTCAGTATACCCAGCTGGCACTCAAGTTATATTTGATCAATCAGCTAATCCTACTATTTATACAACAGTAGGAACTCCTACATTTGCATCGCCGGTAACGACAGTAACATTTACACCAGCGTATACCGGAACACCAACAAACGTTTGGATTGCAAACGATACGTTTTCTTATGACATCCGCCATTTATGGCAGTTTGATTTACAGTACTCCCCATCTGGTGAAGAGCTAAAAGTATTAGCTCATCCCGGTTTAAACTTAGCAAACATTGACAACGGAGTTCCTTCTCAGGTCCTTTATGGTAACGTTACAGAAGATGCGCCGGGCATTTGGAACTTTTATGGCTTGGCTGATACAACGGGTCAAAACCCTACATACAGACCGATCAGCGTTTCCGGTGGAGTTTGTGTACTCTATCCTTATATTTTTGTGTATGGTGATAACGGTTATATTGCCAACAATCATGTGGAATCTACTTATGGAAGTCAAACACTAAGCGATTGGAACGGCGCAACAGCCAACCAAGTCAACATGTCTTCCTCCAAGATTGTTAAAGGCGTGCCAGTTCGAGGCGGTACAAACTCACCATCCGGTTTGTTTTGGGCCACTGACTCACTGATTCGCGTATCGTTCACAGGTAGCGCCCCGCTATATTGGCGTTACGATATTATTTCTAGCCAGATTTCTATTATGTCTTCATCTGCAGTAGTTGAGATGGACGGTGTGTACTATTGGCTCGGCGTTGACCGTTTTTATCAGTACAACGGCGTAGTAAGTGTTTTAGCCAATGATAAAAACATAAACTGGCTGCTTGATAACATGAACTTTGTACAGCGCCAAAAAGTATGGGCTACTAAGGTACCACGCTACAATGAAATCTGGTTCTTTTATCCTAGGGGCAGCGCAACAGAAGTTACTGACGCAATTATTTACAACGTAAAAGATAAACTTTGGTATGACGCTGGCGAAGCCGATGGTGCTAGACGTTCTTGTGGTTGGACTACTGAGATTTTTCCAACACCTATTTGGGCTGGTTGGGACTATAACGTATCCTACAGTCAAGCATTTACAACCATTACAAACCCCGCTAGTGAGCCAGCTCCTACATCGTCTCAGGTGTACATCGACGGTGACGTTACCAATACATTTGCTCCGGGAAACTATTTAACTTTATCACAAAGCCCATCGGCCACTGTGTATAAAGTATTAACTAGTGTACACATTTTTAATGCTTTTGTTCCAGCGCCTGGTGTTACTAGAATTACACTAGATGAACCACTGTCCCCGTACCCGGCTCTTGGTAGTACTGTCTACGGTATTACTGGTGGCTATCCATTATGGCAGCATGAGTTTGGTCTAAATGAAGTTTCATATATTGCCGAAACAGCAGTAACTTCTAGCTTTACAACTTGTGACATTAGCTGGGTTGGTGGCACACCATCTCAAGATGCCCCAGAGGGCGCTAATCGCCGCATGCACATGCGTCGTATTGAGCCAGACTTTGTACAATCGGGTGAAATAAATCTAACTATCTTAGGCCGCAAATTTGCGCGTGGCACTACTGAAGATTCTGGCCCCTATGCGTTTGATGCTGACACTGGCAAAATTGATTTGCGTGTTGAACATCGTGAAATTAGATTAAAGTTTGAGTCTAATGATATTGATGGCAATTACGAAATGGGTCGTTTGCTAATTACTGCAGAGTACGGCGACGAAAGACCGTAATGGCTTTTCAACAGTTTTTTCCGTTTATCCCAACCAATATGAGTTGGGAAGATTGGAACGGCAATTTGGTTATGTATTACTCGCAAGAGTTAATTCCTTACAACGCTGAAGAGAATTGGCTTGAAACTGCAAAGAACGTAGCTCAGCTGCCAACGTTTTCAGTATACCCAGTTCCCGACCCCACATTGTTTACAGAATGGCAAAACTGGGCATTAGAATTTACCATGATTATCAACGGTCCAAGCAGCTAAATAGGGCGAATAGAGCCCTATTTTTGCATTATTATAGGTATAACAATTGTGCATTAAAAAGGTTAATAAATGGGTTGGGTAGATAGCGGAGACAGTGCAACTTGGGTAGACGACGCGCCAGCGGAAAGCTCTGTAACGGTTGAAGCTGCACCTCCTGAATTTAATAATGCCGCGCCAATTCAAACTGGCCCTGCTCCAGATCAAGGCGGTGGTGGTGGTGGCGGTGGCGGTGGTGACAACAGCTTAACTAGTCCACCTCAAGTATACGATACAAATAGAGGTGGTGGTGTTGACCAAGCAGGATTAGATCAGCTATACCAACAGTATTTAGGCCGTGGAGTTGACCAATCTGGTGCTTCTACTTGGACTGGTCAAGACTACAACACAGTGCTTCAGGGTATTTTAAACAGTGGTGAATATGCATCAAGAAACCCCATAACGCCAACTGGTGACACTAATTTTAATATTACACCATCACAAAATGCAGCCACACCAGTTCAAACTGGTCCTGGCCAAGGTGACACTGCAGATTTAAATGCGCTTTATTTAAAATATTTAGGTCGAAATGTTGATCAATCTGGTGCACAAACTTTTGCTAATATGTCAACGCAAGATGTTACCAATGCGCTTAAAGCCAGTCCAGAGTATTCAACATATAACACAACTTCACTTTTTAACCAGTACTTAGGTCGTAATCCAGATGCAGGAGCTTTAGCTACTTTTGCTGGTAAAACACCTGATGAAATTAAACAATCAATTATAACAAGCGCAGAATTTGCGCCTGTTGTTACAAGCTATCTTTATAGGAACAATCTTGGCCGCACCCCAAGCCAAGGAGAAATAGCTGCATGGGCTGGTAAAACACCAGAGGAAGTCGCGGCAGGTATTATGGCCAGTGATGAGTATAAGTCAATGCCACATCCGACAGATGTGAACGCACTTTACCAATATTACTTAGACCGTCCAGCGGATCAAACCGGATTAGATACATGGAAAGACAAGACACCTGAAGAGGTTAAAGCCGGTATTATAAATAGTGACGAATATCAAAGTAAATTAATAAAGTATTCTGAGCTTCCAACTGCAGCACAGTATGATCCAGAAACTGGTCAGTTAACATCAACTAACCATATTTATCTTTGGAGAGACGCTGACGGAAACCCAACAAGTGATAGAGAAAAAGCAGTAAACGGACCAGATTCAGAAGCGTATCAAAAACAAGTAGAAATGAATAAACTTGCTATTGATAAGGTAACTGCAGGTGCAACACCAGTAACACCGGATATGAAGGGCAACGAGTATTACACTAATTTAGCTGCAAGAGGCGCCCGTGAAATGGGAGTTACTGGAGACTATAAGGTCTACGTAACCCCAACTGGTGAAACAGTTGTTGTTAGTGATAGCGGAATATTTGCTATGCCCGCAATGTCCTCTTATACTAGCCCCGCTGGTATTGCAAACCAACGAATGGGTTATCGTAATACGGTGTACTCTGGTGGTGAGTATGGTGGAAAAGATTCAATTGATCTTGGTGGTGGTGTTAGAATTCCAATAGTTACGCCTGAATTCTTGGTAGATAAAGAAACTGGTAACTTACTGTTTACTAAAGATTCAAAATTACCAATTACAATTCAAGATATTACACCACAAGACCCAGGTGGTTTCACTGGTTTAAACCAAATTGGTTTCCAAATAACGTCTGCAATTGTTATGGCCTCTGTTGGCTGGGCAATGGGCCCGGTTGTGTCCGCCGAATTTGGACCCGCACTTGCAACGGCATTTGGAACTAGTGCCGCAGGAGCTGCCGCCGCAGCAGCTGCAACGACGGCAATGACAATGGCGGCTACAGGTGCAATAATGGCTGCAGGCACCGGTGGAGACATAGCACAAGCAGCTGCTAAGGGTGCTATCATAGGCGCGGTAACTGGTGGTATGGGTTCATTAGTAAGCGCTGGAGTGGGTCAAGTAGCAACCAACCTTGTTGGCGAGGCTACTATACAGTCAATAACAGATGCAATGGGAATACCTCCGGGAGCATTTAGTTTTGCAGAAGCCACTAAAAATGTACAGGATGTAATTGGCAGAACAATTTCAATGACTTTTGCTTCAGTAGTAGCTGGAAAAATAAGCTCAGAAAATTTCATGACAGAGTTGTTTACTAATTTAGCTGCTAGTAGCGTTGGGCAATACGCAGGGGACATAGTTAAGCAAATAAACCCAGATGCGTTACAGGCAGCAATAAGAGCCGCACAGGCCGCAGGTCAAATAGCAACAAGCGCTTTGTTAAAAGGTCAAAACGTACAAACTGCAGTGATGAATAACATGCCATCTTTAGTGGCTGGATTTTTTATTGATACTGCAAGAGAAGTTGCTGCTGAGCGTGCCGCCTTAAACCCAACTAACTTTACAGAAAATGTTGGACTTACTAGCGGTGCAGTAGATACGGTGTTACAACGCGGTCTTGTTGATCCATACGTAAATGCATCTAAAGATCCATTGGGTATGTTTGCAGCACAAAATAATTGGACTGGTGATCCAATTTCAAATATGCGGATTGTTACCAATGAAATGGTTGACCAAAACATACCAAGACAAGATATTGTATCTAATTTAGCAGCTATATATAATATAGACACAAAAACAGCAGAAGGGTATTACCAAAATACTGTTGCTAACAATGTAATAGAAAAATTAGCAAATAATTCTAGTGACCCAATTGGTGTTTTAAATGCTGCAAAATTGTTAACTGGCGATAACCAAAAGAATTTAGAATACGTTACAAAAGAAATGCAAGCTCAAGGATTATCAAAAACTGATATTTCTCGTAATTTGCAAGATTTATACCAAATTCCTAAAGATAAAGCAGACGCCTATACTAATTATATATCAACGGGTTCTGTTTCAAAAGATAAGACAATTGTATCTACTGCGGACAATTTTGGTGATGCGTTTAAAGAAGCTAGGGCATCTGGTGCTAAAGCGTTTGAATGGAACGGAAAACAGTACACAACTGCCTTAGCGCCGCCTCCTTCTGCTGCTACACCAGAAGCGCCGCCTAAGTCGGCTATGCAAGTTTTAAGCGAAGGTTTAACACCAAAAACTAGGACGTTACAAGAGGCTATAGATTTTGCTAAGGACACAGCCCCAATGTTTGAGGGCAGCACAAAACGATTTATTGATAGGCTTTCTAATACAGTAGAATCATCTGCAAACAATTTAGCTAAAAATATTTCAGCAATAGAGTTACCAAGTTTAGAAGATATTAAAAGCCGTGTTCCAACGTTTGACGCTGTTCAAAAGTCAATGGAAAGTTTTATATCACCTAACGCGGAACCGGGACAACCAAATATTTTAACCGGTGCAAAAGAGGTAATGGACGCGCTTGTTGATGTGGCTAAATACGCACCCGGTGTGATGCAATGGGCTGCGGTTACCATGATAGGTCAACAAATACAAAATTTTTCTGCTCTTTTAATTTCACCATATGGCAGAGAAAATGACATGTATTTGGCAGGCAAAGCAGTTAATGATTTTGCTAATAAAAATGTGCCCCCAGCTGTAATAAAAGCAATGGACGATGGTTACGCACTTGCTAGGAAAATGGTGGAAGACGCACCAGCGGGCACAAAAGAATTAATGGCAATTAAGGCGTACTTACAGTATCCCGCCGCGTTTGTTAAAATAGCTGGCCCAGAAATTCTTCAAGACACAATGTTTATGGGCATAGCTGGGGCCGCTGGGTTTTTCGCTAAGATTGCTGGAAGTTTTAACGCATTAAGAATTGCAATCGGTACAGAGTTGGCACTTGATACTTTAGATGCCACGCTTGGTGGTTTGGGAATATCCTACGACGATTTACGAGCTAAAAAGGTGAGTCACGAAGACGCAGTTGCGCCTGCAGTAGCCAGTGGCATAGCACAGGGTTTCATAACTTTAGCAACCATGGGCCATGTTGATGCAGCTATCATGCGTCAACTTTCTGGAGATATTGTAGAGTTCACTACAAAAGGAATGGCAGGACTTGCCACAGCTGCGTATGTTGGGGCTTGGACCCGTTCTTTCCTAAATACCGGAGTACGCGATATTGCTGTGGTTGCTGGCGATCCAAAAGATTCAATGGCTAATTTTAGTTTTAATCTTAATAAGATGAATACTAATGCCGCCATGGATGCACCAATTAGCGCTGTTTCAGCAGTTAACCAACTTGTTATTGCAAGTTTTGCAAATTCAAAAGCTGAAGTAGACACAAATCAATTTTTAAAGTTAGCACCACCGAAAACTGAAAGCCAGTTTTCTTGGGAAGCGCCTAAGTTATTAGAAGGGCCGCAGAGATTATTACCAGCACCTTCTGCTGAACAGATGGTTAATGTTCAAAATACAATAGATACAATTTCGCAGACGTTGCAACAAACTGGTATTCCTGCAGACCAGGCAAATTCAATGGCGATTAAAACTATTGGATCTGAGTTGGTAACTCAAATTAATAACAACATCACTACGGAAGCAGGAAAGTTAGATCCTAATAAAGTATTGGGAACTGACGCCGCTGGAAATGATATTACTATTTCTGGCGTGTTTGGAGCTTTGGCAACACACACCCCAGTAATTGAAACTTCAAGTAGTGCAACTTACCAGTTTGAAACATCACGTGGGTCTACATACTCACAGTATTCAGACGGAACTACAGTAGGATTTAGAGAACCTTCCAATATGCCGGGTACTGGGCAAGAAACTCAGCCGAGGTCTTCAAAAACTGTTTTCATGGATCCGACGACTGTTAATAACGTTGGGGGGTATTTTCAAAACCCAGATATGGGCGTAAAATTTACGTTTGAAGTAGACTCAGAAGGAAATTCCACTGGAAAAACATCGGTTGAATTAACAAAAGATTATGGCCCATTAAAAGCGGGAACTAAATTAGGAACAGCGTCATACGAAACAACTCCAAAAGTAGGTATGGTTCCTGTAGAAATATTAAATTCAGACAGTGAAGCAAGGGGTAATCCATTTGTTCATTTTGGAAGTAATATTACTTCTGTTAAATCTTCTGGTGAAACTCCCACTAGCAATAAAAACGACATACAGCACAACCAAGTTTTAATAGAAGATATTAAAAAAACGTTAAACGACTTGGTTGGTCTTAAATTGGGTGATGATGATTTAGTGCCTCAAATGCAAAGAAGCACAGAAACACAAAAAACTGAGGGATTGCCATTTGCTGAAAAACCAGACATTAACAGACTATTTAACAAAAATACTCTTTTTGGTACGGATTTAACAGCACCAGAAACTAATACACAGACAGATACGCAGACGGATACAGATACAGCAACAAAGACTCGCGGAGAATTGATTTACGGAAAACCGGTTACACAGACCGTAACAGATACAGACGCAAATTTAAAAACAATTACCGATCCACGGTCATTGACAAGTACTATAACAGCGCCGCAAACGCAGACTGCAACACAACTTGCAACAGAAAATCCAACGAAAACGGATATTGCATTAAAAGATTTAACTAAAATACAGCCTCAGACACAAACCTTAACACAATTAGAGCCAGTAAGCCCAACACCTGTGCCAGTGGATATTGCTGTGTTGGACCCGCTAACACCGACGTCGGTTATTACATCAATTAATCCGCCATCGAAAGTTAAACCGCCGTTAGAACTAGTTCCACCGAGTATAGAACCAATAAGCCCACCTGTTATAGTTACACCGGAAGACCCGACAAAACCGTCAAAAGGGCCAAAGACAAACGTACCAACATTAGTTCCACCGATAAAGAAGAAACCAGTGGATAAGGGTAAGTTTAAAAAACGAGTTCCCCCGGATTTAATAGCAGACTTTACAAAAGGTAGAAAGCACGCACTGCCTTTAGACAAATTAATGCGTGTTATTGATTCAACTAAACCAAGTAATGTGATACCTATGGAAAATTATATAAGCCCTCCGTTTTTACCAATGGATTTAGAACAGCAACTAAAAGCCGCTAAAGAAGGTGGCCTAATGCGGTTAGCAACTGGTGGGAATCCTTCTAGTTCAAACACTGCAGGTGCCAGCTCAGGTTCAAATATGAGTGTCGGCCCAGGTGACGCTTCATACTCTCCGGTTTCTAATTTTATTAAAGGTAAGGCCACAGATCCTGCCTTACCAGGGAAGTATGACTTGCAACAGTATACATACGCACAGCCTATATATAATCCAGATGCAGTACTAAAGCAAATTTTAGCCGCTGCTCAGGGTGGTGTTGTTCACATGGCAGTTGGTGGTGCTCAAGATACAAATCCTGCGTTTGATCCGTCTTTTGCTGAAACCAAAATGAAGGGTAAGCAATTTTCATTTCATAAGCCTTTTGTTGGATTAAATACAATGGCTAACGCACCAGCGCTAAGTACTGGCGGAGAAGTTATAAACCACAACCCACAGTTCTTTAGTGAAGGTGGTTTAAACGCCATGGAAAATCGTTACGTTCAAGGTGACGGTGACGGAACTAGTGATAGCATTCCAGCAATGTTAGCAAACGGCGAGTTTGTAATACCTGCCGATGTGGTATCATCTTTAGGCAATGGAAGTAATGACAGCGGTGCATCTATACTTGACGAATTTTTAAAGACAATTAGATCGCACAAGACCCGTGCAAATAAAAATGGACTGCCACCAGATAGTAAGGGTGCGCTAGGTTACTTATTAGAAGCAAAACGTAAAGTGAGAGCATAATGGCAACAACAGGATCAACTGGTTTAAATAACTTTTTAACCGATACATACGTAAAAGAAACTACATTACCAGCGTGGTATACTGACGCGCAAAAAGGTATTGTAAGTGGAGCACATCAGGCACTTGCCGATGCGCCAACTTTTCAAAATACGGTGGGTCAGCAGGCTATTAATACTTTGCAAAACCCTAATAATTCATTTAACCAAGCCCAAGGCGCGTTAGGTCAAATTGCTCAGGGTGCGGCTAATCCTTGGATTACTGGAGCCAACGGCCAAGTAACCCCAAATACCAACACGGCAATGGGCGGATTGTTTCAAGCACAAAACCAACAGCTAAACCAATTGATGCCAAATTATACAGCCCCGGTTCAAGGTGCTAATATTGCGTCTGGTCAATTTGGCAGTTTGCGCGGAGAAACTGCGCTTAATAAAGCTAAAGCTGACGCATTCGCTAACTTATCGGCTCAGCAAATGCAGTCTGCGCTACAGAATCAAACCACTGGCGTACAGGCGGGCACTGGATTGGGTAACGTACTTAACCAACAACTGGGCACCGAAATGACAGCTGGTAATACTCAAATGAACGCTCCATTCCAGAACCTTGGAAGTTACGCAAACTTAGTTAATGACGTTAGTGTTCCAGGTCTCGTAGCACAGCAAAATCAAATGTCTCCGTTTAGTCAAATTGGTGCAGTAGCTGGACTAGGCACTAGTGTATTAAATAGTTTAGGACTTGGTAATTTAACACAAGTTGGTCCTAAATTAATGGACTTGTTTAACAGAATACCAACTAACAGCGACATGCCAAGCCCAGCCTCTCCGTACGAAGAGGTAACGGCACCTAGCGAAGATGGTTCAAGTCAGTATTACTACGGAAACGATTAAGGAATAATTATGTCAAGTCCAAACGACGCAGGCACATCATCATTAGCGGACCAAAACACAGATTTAATTCAAAGCGGATTAACTCCAGGTTTGCCCGTACAGTACGCCAATACAAAGCAATCTAAGGGTGCGCTTGATTATACAAAAGCTAATCCTAATTACTTAATGGATAAAGAAACTGAAACTAATGTTTTGCAAAATATGCAAAATTTAGCTAATAAAATTAACAATCCTTTACGTATGTTTAACGAGGGAATGAAAGACGCTCAGGCTTGGACCCAATATAATAAATCTCCAGCGTTTGCATTGCGCGAAGAAGCAGCTAATACTGACCGTAAGGCTTTATACGATATTGCCCAACAGCAAACTGCAATTAAAATTGCACAACAACAAGCTGCAGCTGAAGCGGCAAATATTGCTCGCTTTAAAAATGGTATTGTCAGTGGTGTTGGTGGTGTTACTCCGGCACAGCAACAAGTTTTAAATGCAATGGGTACCCATCTAGATAATAACATTGGCGCTCAACGGGCATTAATGGACAAATATAACGAGCAACAAATTATTGGTTCTTCTAAAGCTCAATACGACGCGGAAGCCAATACCGCAAAGACTTATATGCATCCAACCAAAGGCCCTGTTTCAATTACGCCTAATCAATGGATGAACATGGATCCAGATTTAAAACGAGAAATTGAAATTGCCACATATAAAGAACTTGGGGGCACTAAAACTGGCGCTGCTGGACCACTACAAGGTAATGTTCCAACTTCGTCTTTAAGTGCGCCCACAACCACTGGAGAACGTGGGAACGCAGCTCAAATTGCAGCTGCATTAAACATTCCGCTTATTAGCGGTGATCGTGATTGGGATAAACAATACAACCTCTATTTAAACAGCAAACAACCAAATTACTCGGGTCCTCCTGTAGCATTCCCAGGGACAAGCAAACACCAAACAGGTTATGCAATTGACGCTGGCCCAATTAACCCTGCACAACGTCAACAACTGATTGATGCGGGATTTAAGCAAACTGTTGCTAGAGATCCTAATCATTGGGAGTTAGTAAATAAACCAGCTCAAGTAGAACAAGCTCCGGTTGCACCAGTTGGTGGGCTTCCTCAAGTTAAAGCTCCCGTTGTATCTGGTGGTTTGCCAGTTTCAACTAGTCAAGCCCCTGTCACTGTTGCCCAAGCTCCTGTTGCTCAAGCTCCTGTTGCTCAAGCTCCTGTTGCTCAAGCTCCTGCTGCTCAAGGGCCATCTGCGGTTCAGTCTGCTCAAGCCATGGAACCAATGCCACAAGCTAAAAACTATGGTCTTAACAAAGATGCCTATGTTGCTGCTATGGATGCTTGGAAAGCAAGACAAACTCAAAAAGCTCAAGGTCTTGGAACGGCGTCAACTGAATTAGCTAAAAAAGACGCTGATATGAAAAACGAATACTTACAAAGTATTGGAACAACTTCAAAAACGTATGATGAATATGACCGATTATTAAAAACTTCAAAAGACAAAAAGAATGTATTTAATCTGAGTGGTAGAGATTGGGTTGGTGTTTTAGGTGCTAAAATTACTCCTAAAGCGGAAGGCGATAAAACAGAAAACCATACTTTAGCACGTACATATTTATCTGATCCTTCTTATACCGATTTTAAAAATATTGAGCAAGGTGCCGCTGTTGCGCAAGCAGCTTGGGCTAAAAACTTAGTTCAAGGCGCTGGCGGACGACTTACCAACGCTGACTTAGCATTAGGTGAACCAGCTAAAGGTGTGGGTATTGCTACAACGTATTCTTCACATATGCAAAATTTGGCTAAAAATATGCAAGATATTCGCACAGCCTACTACCGGGGATTAGAATTTGATAAATGGTCAAGACAAAATCCCAATGGTACTGCAGCTCAATTTGAACAAACTCCTTACTATGAATTTGGTTCAAAAGTAGACGCTGCTAAAGATGTGGGTAAAAAGTTTATTGATGTACCGGAGGCTGATTTTGTTAAAAAAGATGCAAATAAAAAGCCATATATTATTGTTAACGGAAAATCTATTTATTTATAATGTCAGATAAACAATACGAAGAAGTTCCGTCAGAACTTCAAACTCATAAGCCTTCAGAACAAGCTGTTCCAACGACAGTTACTCCTAGTGCGTTGTCGGGTACTGAAGTTCCAGAAAAATTAATTTCAAATGAACGCCCAGAATATAAAAGAGAAAAGTCACCGTACACAACCAATCAAGCTGGATTAATTGTTGGGGGTGGTGCTGCAGGTGCTGCAATCACTGGTCAAAAAACAAAAATGTTATATGATGTTTTGGATAGTAAATCAGCACATCCGGGTGTTCAAAACTACATCAATAGTCAGCTGGGCGCTAAATTTGATATGCCAGCTAAAGAGCTATCAAGATTAAGTAACATACCTGTAGAAAATTCACAGCAGGCTTGGGAAGCAATAAAAAAAATTAGTGCTGCAGAGGCTACTCCAGATGCTTTTAAAGAAATTTACAAAGTAGATCCAGCAACTGGAAAGACAGTATTGAGTCATGTAGAAAAAACGCCGGGGTCACCTGCCAAACCCGGATTATATGATCCAAAAGATTATGTTAAAACACCGAGCTACCATTTAAAGAAACACACTGGATTACCGTTGCGTAGTGCATTAGCTGGATATGATATTGGTAGTGGACTACAACAAATAACAAATGGAGAAGGAGTTGGGGATGTTGCCGCCGGTACTGGAAGTATTGGAGCTGGTGTTTTAGCAGGTGCTGCACCCTTCTTGCCTAAAAAAGTTCGTGCAATTGCAACTGGATTGGGATTGGCTCCAGTGGGTGCTCAAATGATAGGTTCTGCAACAGCTGCAGATTTGCCAGGCACTGCATTTGATTTAGCAACTGGTTTTATGGGCCCTATTGGTATGGCATTATCTCCATCACAACTAGGTGACGCTACATTAAATCCAAAACGTGATCTTTTACCTGGTCAAAGTGTATTAGAAGGAACTAGATTATATCCACAGAAACGCGCTAACGGCGGAAGTATCAGTATGCCCGAAATGGCTAAAGAAATTATGCAACACCACTTGAACTATAGAAAAGGTGGTAATGTTGCGCCTCAACCCAAGCCAGAACCTAAGCGTAAACTACATACGATCTATACTTTGCCAGCTGGTTTAAGTAAAGATGAATTTGAGTATTTATGCAAAGGCGGCCATGTCGACATGACTGGGCACATGGCGGAAGGTGGTGAACCAAAAAAGTTCCCGCCAGCATAGCTGGCACTTTCAATAAAGTCGGGCCAGTGCGGGGTCCAAACCTGTCCACAATGGCACGCGACTATATCGCTGAGCTGCCAGAAAAAACTAAAGCTAACTTAGAGCACCAGCGTTGGGTAACTGATAATGCAATTGGTTACTCAAAGGATAAAGGGCTTTACACCCCAAATGAATCTGCTGCTAGAGAAGCTATGGATATGGTCCCAGGTTTAATGGGATCTATTAGTAAATTTGTACCAAAAGCAACTAACGTTTTAAAAGCTAGTGAAGCACTTGCTCCGCATGAGGGTAAATGGCTTAATGTAACTCAATCAGATAGAATGCGTTCTACTGAAGGCGATTTAGGTGGCCCTGGTTTTTCAAAATTTCAATTAGAAAAGCCAGAATACGCCGCAGCTCAAGCAGCATGGGGAGTAGGAAAAAAGCCTACAGCAAGTGGGATTGTTAACGTTAATAAAAAGTTTGGTGATCAAGCAATTTGGACTCCCATGATTGGTGGCGAAACACAGCACCATTCTAATCAGCACGTTTATGATATGTTAACAAATGAATTTAATCGACAATCAAGATTGGGAAATTTAACTCCTGAATTACAAGCAAAAATAAATTCTACATTGGCCACTGGAAAAGAAACTAAAGGATTGTTTCCAGAAAATTTTGACATTGGTAATCCAGAGCATTTAGCACAATATGGCGATACATTTAATCGTCGTGGGGCTTTATCTACATTAATGAGTGGTAAAGGTGTTGGTGGTACTAAAGGCCGTATTATTGACTACCCTGGAATTATGCAAGAGATGACAGACCCTATGACTGTTGGTGCTCCAACACATTCATTAGGGACTCGTTTGTTTACTTTAAATAATGAAATTGAACATCGCCCAGATTTGCATTCAGCATTCCCTTACATTTTAAAAGGTGAAGATAAAGGCGTAGCTTTTGCTCCAGTGCCGAAAGAACATGGTATACCAGATTTTATTAATCAATTTAAAGAGTTCAAAGGGCGCGAACCTGGCTACTATGATTTAGTTCGAACCACTCCAAGCCAGCAAGTTACTGATAAATATTTGCGTAGCTTGGAAGATATTGGTCACGCAGACGGTGGTTTGGTATTTAACCCACGGGGTAAGGACTATGACTATCAAACAGCCACAGCTTATGGTATGGGACCCAATGGAACTGGCGAAAATGCTGGCCATTGGGGTTCTGTAGCTCCAACATCGGATGACGAACGTATGCTTCATGGTTTACCAGAAGATAGTTATGTCGTGCTAAAAGGAAAAAGTCACCCAACATTTCACAAAGCAGAGGCCGCTGAAGAAGAACGCGGATCTAAGATTGTGAAAGCGGGTGACCGTTACTACTCAATACCAAAGTAATTACTTACGGTAGCGTTTACCATGCCACCCCTCCGCAGCAAGAGGAAAATCGGGCGCCCACTCCGGCGGTGTAGTCATAATTTTGATTACGTCGGCCAGTGCGGACTCCCCGTTTTGTTCTTCCACAAGGAGTAAAACTTCATCATGCACGCTATTGACCACGTTGTAACCGGCCTTCTCAAGATTAAGCATAGCCACGGCAAGAAAATCTCTAGCAGTCGCTTGAACGGCGGACTGAAACATACTGCTGCCGATCAAAGCGTTTGTACTCCACTGCCGAGTGAAAGTATTCTGACTGTAAACAGTGACGCACATTCTCTTGTCACCCCACGGTGTCTCGAACAACTCGAACTTTGGCCTCTGCCAGCGGATGACACGCTTACTGGGTAACTGCATACAAAGAACGCCGTTGGCGACCTTCATCAAAATCTTTTTACCAACCATCTGAGCTTTGCCGGGGTCCTTTATTGCGTTTTTAGCAGCAAGGTCAAACATCTCCCACAAATTTTTTACCATCACATACGATGAACGGTAGTTGCTGACTGATAGCTCAGCCTGCGCTTCATCCATCTCGACACCCATCCCACTAGCATACTTCACCAGCCCCTTGGCGCCCTGACCAAACATCGCGCCCAATACGGCTGACTTGGCTATCTGCCTCTGTTCCTTAGTGACCGCCTCGTACGGTATATTGTATAGCGACTCAGATGCAAACGTCTTATACTCGTCAAGACCACTACGGAATAACTCGATCTTATTTTTCTGGCCAGCCAAGTAGACGCCAACTCGGTTTTCAATTGAGCTAAAATCCACATCCACAAAGGTTTGTTGCTCGGGAGCCTTAATAGCAGCGCGGACGAGTGAGGACAGTTCGTCCATTGAACCAGTCGCTTCTGTAAATACCCTTGGTAGCGCCATCTCAACCTCATTATCCGTGAGTGTAGGACGAGCCAGATTTTGAAGATTGAGACCACCCCTAGATGCCCAACGGCCAGTAGAAGCCCCGTGATAGATGAGCGTGTTCCTGATTCTGCCATTTCGTTGTATCTCCTGCATTTTGGCAAACTTCGCCGTTGAGGTCTGTGTGCCATCTTGGCGTAGCTCTAGCACACGGCGTATTTTCTTATGAATGTTGCACTGCAGCATTTTTGAAACGGTATCTGCGGTCAAATCGTCCAGCTTGGCGCCACGGTTGTTTAACCATTCAAGCAGCTTAGCTCGCTCAGATGGCTTACAGCCAGTTATGGCCATACATTCTGCGTCAATGGCAGCCTGGGTAGTCTCTACCGCCGTAACGGCGTTACGCAGCTCAACAGGATCGACCGGTACGCCTCTTAAATTGATCCGTTGGGTGAGTACCCATACCTCCTGTTCGAGGTCGCTAATGGGCTTTAAAATGCTTCCTAAAGCCATTTCAGCACGTACGTCCTGCTTACAGTATTCAAACATCTCATCCATCAGTAAAAAGTCATTATCAAATTGGCCCTTCTTATTTGGCTTGCATAGCTTCTGGATTAGTTGCCTGCCGCGAATGTCCTTTTTCTGGTTTGCATCCATAAACAAGGCGGCGTCACCAAGCGCCTGAGGGATGTTGTTAGCTGCTGCTATGCCCATGGTGTCAATACACTGCTCCAGCTTTAATTCTGGCCAGCCGTATTTTGGCACACAGACACAGTTCCAGATCGCGTATTCAAACAAGGCATTCCATGCTTGGATTTTGCCGTCGTTGCGGACGTGATGCAACAGCTTATCTAACGGTTTTACATTTGAGAAATTGGGGTTGTCTGAACCGACAACTTCTACATTGTTTGGTGTAGTACCGAACGCAATACATATTACTTGGGTGGATAGGCAGTTGGCGTACTTATCAAGTCCGACCTTTGCCAAGTCGGCAAAACTACGTGTTTCAAAGTCGATGCTATAGATCATTATCTGACTCCTGATTTAAATTGCATGATTTTTTTCTATTATATTTATAGACAGAATTTTTGCAATTTGGACAAACTGTTATTAAGGGAAACATATCCCTAACATTTTTTTTAAACAGTGGGAACTCTTTCTCAAGGCAATAATTTGGTAATTCATCGTTAGAGGGTTCAAATACACTTTTTGACATATTACCTGTTATACCATAAAAAAAAGGGGCGCTGTAAAAGCCGCCCCAATATCACCACCATGTGAATCTATTTCTTCCACCGCCAGCTAATACTCCAATTAAAGAGATTAAGCGGTGGGCACTTCCAAGGGTCAGACCTCACAGGATCCGGCGCTACATGCTAACATCTGCGCCCCCTCAACGTTATCTGTTACTTCTTTGAGCTCGCTCCAGTTGATCGTGGGGATCTTGGCTTTGAGCTCGTTATACTCTTCTTCGGTGCACTCTTCGTACGGGGCTTGGCGGTACGTGCCGCCGTCGTACGGGAGGTAGCTGACGCCGCTGATTTCGCTAAAGTTTTCCCACGTCCACGCGCCGACACTTGGCCAGTCTTTTTCTTCGACGGAGATTGTGACGCTAGGCTTATGCTCACACCAGTGTCTTTGATAAGTAAGCCAAAGCTCCAGATGCTTAATCGGAGTAACATCATCGCGAGTGAGTCCGTCAGGCGCTTTTTGAGGGAAGCTAAATACGACGGTTTGGGTTGGCTTATAGACGCACTCTTCATTTGGTATTCCTTGTTGTATTAAGAACTGGCTAAGAGGATCCTTTTTGTCTCCTCTAACTCGTCTAATGTAATACTTAGCGTGACGAGGATGGATTCCACTTGCGCTATCAACAAGCTGGGAAACTGTTCCCGAAGGTTTAACGCAAGTGATAGCTGCGCTTGTAGGGACTCCAAGTCTTTCAGCCCACTGTTTATTTGTTGCCCTAGCCATTTCTCGTAACTGTGTGAGGATAACATTTAGCTCTTCTCCTTGAGTACATGTAAGTTTGTTGTCGTAGATTCCAGTGAAGGACACGCCAAGAAGTCTTTCTTCTTCCGTATTGCGTTGCCACACTTTTCGCAGATAAGGGAACTTGGTAAACGAAGATTGAATTGTCCCCAAGATTGTTGCCAGTCTAACCTTGCGCAAGAGAGATTCTTTGGTGTCGTCATGTCTTATAACAGCTTCTGTAAGATTGCAAAACTGATAAGGTCGTAAAATAATTTCGCTACAAGGGTTAGTACCAAAATCATAATCAACGTCTCTATGACCGTATTTGGCCACAGTTTTCTTTGCAGCTTCTCTGTTAAAGATTCCGCGCTCTCCACTATGCGAGTTGTAAAGGGAGACCCACTCCTCCATAAACTTACCAACGGTTGGCGTTTCGTTATATACAGCAGAATTGTTAGCAAGCGCTCTGTGAGGCGCGGTTTCCCACCACGGTCCAGTTTTTGCATGTCGAATCCTTTCGTCATTTAAATCAGATAAGCTAATCATAGCAGATCTTCGCACACCGCCAACGACAACTACCTCACCAATCTTACACATTAAGTCATGGCACTCTAGTGAGTTAAGTTTACGGCCCTTAGCATTTTTAAACATTGCCACGGTAAACGCAAACAAGTCTACTAATGGTTCTGGCCCGGAAGCTCTTCCACCAAATGTTTTAAGTCTGGCTCCGGCGGGTCGTACTTTACTGATGTCCCATTTTGGGACTTCGCCACTGTAGAGGTGAGCGAGGAGTAGACGTAGTGATTTGGCCCATCCTTCTTTAGAGTCGTGGACGGAAATCGTATGCTCGGAATCGAATAAACGGTCTGGCACTTCCGGCAGATCATTAATATACTTTGATTCGACTGAGAAACCAACTCCAGTTCCGCACAAGAGGATGAACATGGCTTCGTCAAATGACTTGGGGTCATCCACTGGGAGATACGAGCAATTATAGATGCAAGTGTTATCACGGTCGGCACTCTTTCCTGCCGTCATCAAGGCACGCATTGACGGCATTAGTTCATGGTTAAGTATTGCGTTAAATAATTCTTTTTTGGTTTGTTTATCTTCAGCTATTGCTGGCGTTCTTTCAAAAATGTAATCTATAAATCGTTGTACTGTCTCTTGCCAAGTTTCACGACGACCTTTGTCATCAATGTATCTGGCGTAGCGGCTGGCGGCAATGTATTCACGGTATTGGTCCATGGTTTCTTTTTATGTTAGTTGGTGGATAAAAAAGGGAGGCCACAGCTTCTATGGACACTCCCAGTACTGCGGGTACTACTAAAGGAACTACTTATGCTGCAAAATCTGTTGCTGCTGATGTACTAGCTCCACCTAAACGTTCTCCGTCTTCTAACTTCTGAACGTTGTTTAAGCCAACAGCAATACCACGGGCGCCTGCTGTGTCATACGGAAACAAGTCAATTGACACGCGACCATAACAACCACTGTACACTTCATTCTTATCAAGGATTGGGTTTACTTCAGCGTCTACAACGCCAGGTTTACGATCAATATTTGCGTAAGCATTAAAGAAATAATGGCCCACGAATTCTGGATCTTCTTTTTCTGCATCACCATCACGTAAGCCACCTTTTAATAGCTTAGGTACTGAGCCACCAAAGAATGCTGCATTGGCTTGCTTAGTATCTTCAAATGCCTTATTAAAACGGGCAACACCTTCTTTATCAGACTTTGGAATTAATACCATTGTCGAATATTTAAGTACGCCGTTTAATGTCTCGGCTGGTTCAAATACGTTAACGAAAGACAAACGAACTTTGTTTGTTACTAGTTTGGTTCTTACTGATTTAGCTGCCATGATGATATTACCTTTTTAACTGTAGAACAGGACTTCAGTAGGGGCCTGTTCGTCTACCCTTAAATAACTAAGAATCATACAGAATACCATGATTTGCTAATGCTTGCTTCATTGCCAGTGCCCTTAAAAAATCAGATAAGTACTCTGGCTCATGCAACATCTCTGGGTCTTCTGCTACAACATCTAGAATTTCATCAACTGAATTTCTTAAACTACATATATTTTCTCGTTGCCCGCTACCGGGCAGCCCATCAAAATCTTTAAAAAACTTGTTTATTAATAAGTCTGGAATTTCAAATTCTGAACCATAACATTGTACCATCATAGTAGCCTTTTATAATTATTATTTAGCTACGATTACCAGCCCCACGTTTCCAATAGCGTACCCTAAAAACATGATGCCAGTGCCCACACCGCCTTTTATAAATTGATCAATAGCCACAACTAAATAAACTAAGCCCATGGCCGCTATTAGCCAAGTACTCATGCGAAGTCTTCCTTGGCGTTTTCTTTTTCTTTTACTAGCTTAGGTGCGCCATCCGGCCTAATAACTAAATCACCAAGCCATGCCGTTAGTTGACCCTTTGGGCCTAACTTTTCAAGCGCAGCAATAGACTTTAGTTTTGGTTGCTCCCAAATAATTGACTCATCCATTCCCTTTTCTATTAACACCACGGCGGCTAGTGCTTGGTCTGTTATCTTGCGATGGGTTACCGTTGTTGATAGTTTAAATCCGGGTGGAATAATGCTTTGCTCAACAGCTCTAGTCAATGCATAGTCTTCTACGTCATTGGCCCAAGCCCTTAAATTTTGCGCTTTGACGAGGACTTCACTGACTTCTTCTTCACTGAGGAGAGCTGGGGCTTTGAAGTCTTGCTTGGCGAGTTCTGAGTTGAAATCACTGCGGGCGCGGCACTGCGCTTTTGCTTTGCAGAACTGGCACCAGTCACCGGGAAGGAACTCACCGCTGCCGGCCCACGCTTTCTTGGCTTTTGGTTTAACGAAGTAGTTGGCCCAGTCGACCAGTTTACTGACGGTGGTACCATCGGTACTGATACTGTCAAGTCGGGGCTGATGTATCGTATAACTGACTTCTGTAATGTCTGGGTATTCTTCTTTAAATTTGCTGTACGCACCGAGCGCGTATAGTCGCAGCTGTGTGTTGTCGAGCGCGGATACGGGGACTCCTTTTCCAAACTTGAGGTCGATGACGCGAATGGCGTGCTTAGAAAGTATAACCACATCGGCTGTACCAAAACCGTCAGGAACCCAGTCAGAGAAATCCACGCGCTGTTCAAATAACGGGGTATCACCCTCACCGATTTGACTGCGGACATATAGAACGTAATTATCGACGTTAGCCTCAAAGTCGTCGTTGTAGTAGGGTGTTGCCCTAATGATTTCATATTCTTTTTCATATTCTTCAATTCCTATTTGACCAAAATGATGCCGTAATTTAACCTCTGCCAGTGAGTGGGCCATGGTGCCTTCTTGGGAGAAGTCAAATGCCCCGTTGTTTCTTTTTTGTTCTGGAAGTGTGGCCTCTAAGCGTGCGCTGGGTGTACATGATAACCACCTCTTGGAGCCTGAAGCTGATAAAATCGCGTGAGCTGTCATTTTTGCCTTTTAATCTGTTAATCTGTTTAATCGTATATATAATAATGCAAAAAAAGGGGCCCTTTCGGACCCCTATTTAGAGAAAAATGAAAATAAATATTTTTAAGTTTTTAGGGCGGCGATTAATTCTGCGACTTCTTTATTGAAATCAATCTTAACCTCTTGTTTTATATCTTGTTTTATATCCATACGCTCGCGGTAGTCGTCTGGATACTGACCACGTAAACTAATTTCTGCAACTCTGGAGTTAAATGTTTTGTTGTCAATGTTGGCTAACATCATGTTTTCCCAGAATGCTTGGCCGTAAGTTGTGGCCAAAGACATTGTCTCTGCAAATAGGGGGTCTTCTTTTTTTAACTTTGCTGCCGTGTCTTTGCTAATGTTAATAGCAGCATACATCGCCTTTTGGGACGCGCCCTGTTGGCCCAGCTCTAATATAACTTTGGCAAGATCTTCGTTAAACTTAAATTTTTTGGCCATTAACAATTCCAATTTTTTAGTGATGCCTTAGCTCTTTCAGCTGGGCCTTTTGATTTCTTGACAACACCCTCCATGCGAGCACAAAAAGATGCCTTACGGCCTTTGTCTGCGTCTGTCTTTGGATGTGGTGCTGGTGCTTTTAAATTACTGTTGTTCTTACTGTTGTATTCTGCGCGACCTTTAGCGGTCATGCCTGCACCCTTATCTATAGGGTTGTATGTCTTACCGACGCCAGTGGTCTTACGTGGGATTGGTTTGTCGTGCTTTGTTGCCATTATTTTTTAGCAGTTTTAGCTGATTGTTTAAATGCGTCTGCAGTGGGTGCACCCTTGGCGCCCGGCTTGCGCATCTTTTCGCCTGAGCCCGCTGCGATGCGTTCTCTCTTTTTTTGAATATTTGCGTACAAACCGGGTTTAGTTGCCATTGTAAAGTTCTCGTAAATGATTGTAAAGTTTTAGAATACTTTAGTTATGCCGCCTAATTTTTTGGCGCCGTTGATTAGTTCTGTCTCTACAGTCCCGCTGATGAATTTGTTCATCTCAATGGCATGCTCAATAATCTCTGCCATTGTGGGAAAGCTAGGGGCTGCAGCTTCAAATTTTTCTGTTGCCTTACTTGCCAGTTCCCAGACCTTGATCTGTGCGTCGTACTGCTGGGTCATAAAGTCTTTTGCCGTAAGTAAAAGGCTATTGCGAATTTCAAATGGGTTCATTGTAAATCTCCTGTGTGTGTAAAAGTGTGGGTGGAGGTTCAAAGCGTCTTCCCGACGAGTTCTACTGCTCCTATATACATTAATGCAACAATTACTTCTTTTCCGCCCTAGCTTTTTGGGCTAAAGCCTCATTTTCTTGCTTAGTCTGGGCCACGCGGCCAAGTGCCTCATTAATCATCATGCGGGTCATGGCCCCAGCCATCTCATGCCGTTTGGCCTCAATCTCTGCCTCACGCTTGGCCTTAGCCTCGTCGTTGGATAGCTTATTGGCCTCCATCATACGGTTAAACAAATCACTCATCAGCCGGTTTCTCCATTACTGCTTCTAATGCAGCCTTAGCTTTTTCTGCTTGGGGGCCAGCTTGGTTTTGGTAAAACGCAATAAGTTCAGCAAACACCAAAGAAGGGGTTTGTGACGGCATGTTTAACGCATTTAGTGTTGCGTTCATTACCCTAATTGGTGCTTCAATATGAACTACAAACTCGTCTAATTGCTTCATTTTTTGTTCTTCGGTCATTTCTTTTTTCCTTTTGTCTTAGTTCTAGCTTCATTTAATACTTTATCAAACCAGTCGTCTCTTGCGGCTAATTTTTCTGGGTCGGTGCAATACTGATCTAATTCAAATTTGCGGCTATACATGTCTTCTAGCGCAGCGCAACGTAAACTATGCAATGCTTTAATTCCAAGTAATGCAGTAGCAACTTCATCTTCTGTCATTGGTTTGGGCGCGTCACCGTGATGCTTGTACAGCAACTCAATGTCATCGCTGGTCTGCCACATCAACATAACAGCGGATTCTAAATCAATTCTATCGTTCATTTTTTCTTCATCGCTTTCTTAATGTCAGCTTGAAAGTCTACGCTGTACCATTTACCGACGGCCATGAGCGCTGGCAATAATGCTTTCCAATCTGCTATGTCATCCTCATCCCAATTTTTACCGTCTTTTATATTTTTAGATATTGAGACGTAGCTCTCTGCTAAGTTGGCCACGGTAATATCGTCTGTAAAATCATCATCAAGTTCTAATATCATGTCTTTGTCCTTTTTTGTATTTCACGATCTAAGTACCAACGCGCCTTGCGTAGGTCTTCGATCGCGTCATGTTTTAAATCTGCTCGCCAGATATACTTAAACGCATTGCCTAAACAAAAGCCCATGTGCTCAGTAATCTGGATGCAGTCAATGCCAGAGGGGTGTGCCGTGTAGTGCTTAGGGTTGTTTACTGGATCGTTCACCATGTTTCCTCCGCAACTCATTCTCAACTGCCGTAACTTCTTCTTCATTGTCACATACCCAAATTGTTTGAAACTGGTCAAACAAATCTAGGTTAATGTCTTCTACTCCCCGAATAGTTTCAAACATAGGGTATCCCTTATAAATATGCTCAATAACAAACGTGCTCATACCTTTAACTCCTTTTTAAGAAATTCAATTCCCTTAACAAAATGGTAACGCCAATACTTTTCGGTTACATAAATATCTGCATAACTCAAACCATCCAAAAATGATTCTATAATAAGACGCTGTTTTTCTGGCATGCTCTCAGTAACTAATCTACGAATGTCAGATATATCTTCGGGATCCCACGGCAGCCATCCGTCGTTAGACGGTATGGTTACATTTTCAGAATCATCCTGCTCAATCGGGTCAATATCTTCATCGCTAAGTCTGGGAGCTACAGCATTAATCTTATGTTTGGTTTTTGTTCTCATAGCTATATTAATGCAAAATCTAGCGCATTTAACAAGGCCTCCTGCAAATTTATTTTTCCTTCTAACACTTTGACAACTTGTTCGTCTATGCTGTTAGCCACTACTAGGTGGTGTAATATAACCGGCACTTCTTGCCCTTGACGGTAGACCCGGGCATTCGCTTGGATGTAGTTCTCTGAGCTCCATGGTAAATCGAACCAAACCGTTTGGGCTGTCTCTCCAGCGTTGCACTGTAAATTAATCCCGATACCACCACTCTGCGGATGGGCAAGCAACATACGAATCTCGCCACGATTCCACGCTGCAATGTTGTCATCGTCCAGCACCACACTCTGCGGGAACTGGAGGCATATCCTGTTGAGGCTGTGTTTGAAATGGTAGAAAACCAATGTCGGGCTTGAAGATTCTTCCATGATCGACTCAAGGTATTCCAATTTAGTACGGTGTATTTCCTGCGGCTCTCCATCTTGGCCATAGACTGCACCCGAGGTGAATTGCAGTAACTTGTTCGCCAGTGTCGCTGCTGTTGGAGCTGTGATCTGCCCCTTACCGATCTCAACGACCATATCTTTTCTAAGCTCATTGTATTTGTTCTTTACTTGTGGGTCTAAATCAATTTTGTGATAAAGCGACGTACAGCTAGGTAGCTGCAAATAATCTTCAGCTTTAAGACTAAAGCATATATCTTCAATCTTGTCTTTAATAATCTGGTCTGCATTTGGTTGTAGTTTCCATGAATATATTACCCTTGTGTGCCGGTTCATCTGGTCCGGCTGCATATACTTATCCCTAAACTTGGTGAGACTAGTCTCTAAACGCGCCCCTAAGTCCAGTATACCCACCTGTGACCAGAGATCAGCCATGCCCTGAGGGGTGGGTGTGCCGGTTAGGATTAAACGCCGTGAGAAGCCCTTTAAATGCTTTTTAAGCGCCTTAAAACGCTTAGTGCTGGGGTCCTTAAACCGGCTGCTCTCATCTATTACTAAGTTAGTGAACACTAACTTAGGCTGAACGTCACAAAGCCAAGCTACGTTTTCAAGGTTTATGATGTATATGTCTGCATCAACAGCGAGGGCCTCAAGCCGCTGCTTTTCACTACCTAATATTTTCGAGCAGGTCAAGTTGCTGAGATGTTGCCACTTGTTTATTTCCGCGTCCCATACCGTCTGGGCTACTCGCTTGGGGGCTATGATAAGCGTCTTGCCTTCGAATTGTTCCGCTATGATGGTCAATGTTGTCGCCGTCTTCCCCAGCCCGGGGGGTAGGAATAGTCCCAGGTTGGGTGTCGTCTTTGCCTTTTTTATTAGGTCTTGTTGGTATTGGTGCAGCTGTGTTCTCTTTATCATGGTATTCCAAGTAACCGTCTGCCTTTTTTAATATTTCTCGATCATCATTAAAACAACCAAGCCCTCTATTACAGTTAGTGCATAAAATTTGACGTACTTTGTTTGTTTTGTGACAATGGTCTACGTGTGTGTGCTTTGAAGAAACAAATTTTTCACCACAAATCGCACAACAATTATTTTGTTGCAATATTAAATTGTCTTTTTGCTCCATTGTAAGATTGTATCTATTTTTAAGCTGAGATTTTTTTGACCTTATATTAAGACATAAAATGCATTCGTTATGCAACTTGTCCTTTTTACTAGGATTGTCATAAAACTCAGAATTTTTCTTATTTATTTTACAAGTTATGCAGCGCTTCACGAATGAACTCCTCGATGTCTTCGTAGCTACGTAGAATATGAACGGGGAATCCCTGTTCGCCTATTTGATCAAATACTAGGATCTGCCGACCCGACAGTTTTCCCGTCTCCGTCTTCAGCTCTACGAATAATACTTTCGAGTTCAGCAACACTATGCGATCCGGTACCCCCGAGACCGTGCTGATCCACTTGAACGTTATCCCGTCCGACTCTACTACTCTTTTTACTAAGAACTTTTCGATTTGCTTTTCTAGCATTTTTATCTTTCTCGCTCATTGTTATTTTAAAAATTTGTTTCATCAATGAGCCAGTTAGGTAGGCCCGTGTCTCTCCGACAAAGTTGTTCTCTTCACCAATAAACTCTGCCAAATGGTCAACTGCGTGACTGACCTCATGCGCTATGGTGTCGACTATTAGGGCCATATCATCGCCCATGTCGGTCAGGTCAAACACCAAGATAATAATGCCCTCTTTGCCGTCGCCAATCTGGTGCGTCTCGGCCATACCAATATCTAACGCGCTGGTCTTTAGCTTGATGTCGTGGTCTTTGAGTATCTCTTGGAATACCTTGTTGTCAAAGCATAGCTTCATCACATCAGGATAAAAACCAACGTCCAGTTTGTAGTAGTCGTATTTCTTTTTTTTCTTTAGCATTTAGTGCCTTGTTCGTTTTGCTTTGCGCTCAAACATACGTGCAATTGCTTCCTGCTCTTCTTCAGGCAGGTCCTCAACTGGAATGGCGTTTTCAAATATCTCACCGGTCTCGAGCAGTTGGTGTATGCCTTGGACTAGCGCCTCCATCTCCTCTTGAGTCAGGTCGTCTTCGAGGTTATCAAAGCAGCCCTCTTCAAACTCAATCTTTTTTGGTGTTGTCATTTAGTTCTTTCATCTGTTTAACCATTTGGCCGTAGCTGTACTGATACAGCTCGAGCTGCTTTTTTAATACTTCAATTTGTAGTAGGGCTTCTTCTAGTGTCATTTTGCATTCCTGTGATACGCATCATGCGGGTTATTAAGCATTGCTTTAATAAGTTCTTCTATATTAAAGAAGTATTGAATAACTTTTAGCCCGTCTGCTTGGTATATTGTAAAGCTCATTTTGATTTGGCCCTTGCCGATGGTTCCATATCACTAATGTATTCCTCGAGCCGCTTGATGCGCTTGGTCTCAAAGTCTACCTGTGCGGCATAGAACTCGGTGTGCGTTTTGTTTAATAGGAAAGCCTTACGTGACTTTTCTAGCTCGTCCCTAGCCAACTCCAATGAACTTGGTGGGCTAAATACTACGTTGTACATTCTCTTAATAATTTTCATTTAATCTCCTAATAACATTTTAATGTCAATGCCACGTTCTTCAAGCGCCTTGCGGATTTTTTCAATGCCCGATCGTTCTGCATCCAAAACTGCTTTGCGGTTAATGTTCAACGCCGCGGCAACTTCATCCTGACTCATGTATAAATATTCTTTAGTTAATTGCATTTTTATTTATCCGCATGTCCTAAGCCATGTGCCGCCTGACTTCTGCATCACGCAGCCGTTAACCATTTGATTCTGCGTGTATGGCTCCACTGTTACTTTGGGGCATTCGCGCCCAATGTTGCGGGTGCCAAACGAAATAATCAACGCGACAAAAAGTACACCTAGTCCTACCTTGTATAAGTTCTCTTTCATATCAGTGCTGCTCCTAATAGTTGTTGTGCCATTATGTATGGATTTTGTTTAACTGGAGTTGGTAGTTTGGTAATAAACATTTCAGGATCATCACCCACAAAACGTTTAGCTTCGTCTAGCCAATTAAAGCGTCTTAGTTCACCTAAATTATCTGAAACAATAAACCTCATGGTGTTCTCCCGTACCACTTAATCGGCGTGCGTCTGCCGTACTTCAATCTGATTTTTAAACCGTGCAGCATGCTGAACGTAACATTACGCCATCCTTGGTGGGCGCGGCGTATCGCCTGTAACTTAAAACGCTTGGTCATTAGACACTTTTTAGGGTGCCTAATGACCGTACGCCGAGCACCAACCCTACCAAAAATCTTAGTAAAATTATTTCTTGCAACTGTCTTACGGAAATTAAACTCTAACATTAATGTTGTACGTTAGTAATCTCGCGTTCGGCCAGCATCTTATCTGCCAACTCATAGGCTCGCTTTACTGCCTGTTCGTCCCATGTCTTATCTTTGATGTCAAACTTCCAATCGGCTGTTACGATGCCCTGCATTAATCGTGTTGCTATGTAATCACGCAGGTCGATGTTATTCATTGTCGTCCTTTAGTTTGTGGTCAACCATCGCGTCAGCATAAGCCCAAGCTCGTTCGGCTGTTTCAATGGGTGATTCTCCACGCATAACTAAACCAACTAACGCCATCGCGGCAAAAAACATCTTCTCGTCATTCTTTTCCATTAGTAAACTCCTTCGTCAAATGAAACTATACTTTGTAAATACTTCTCGGCTTTATCGTTGAATCTTACACCTAAATACACTTGGTTGCGGTCACCGTTCTTTTGCATCTGCTCGGCCCGTACAAAATGCTCCTGTGTGGCAGATAAGAACCGACGCTTAAACGCCTGCTCCGCGCCTGGGTGCATTCCTTTTCTCTGGGCCCAGTGCTTGTAACAAGCAAACACGTCATCCTTTTCAACGCTGGACTCCTTGTCAAAGATCAACGTATCCTCTACGAATGACCCAATCGGGTTGCCAAGCTCGGCCATCAGTTCAAGGTACTCTCTACCTGTCTCTGGCTGGATAAAGTAACCACCGCGTGCTATACGGCGTTTTAATCCCTCCATGGCCCAGTTAAAGATGCCAGACAGTTCCTTATCTAATTTAAGTGATAAGTCTGCATCTTCAATCTTCCAAAACGAGTGCGTCATCTTAAAGACAATCATCCGACCCGTTAAGGCGTTTGAGTTCTCTGTCAGCTGCAGTGCCTCGTTAGAATAGATTACGATACGAGTGGGTAGATAACCATTCCAAGCGTCTTTATTTTTCCGGTTGACTGTAACAGTATCGCCACCAACGATGCGTAACAACTGACTAACAACAGCGCCACGATTGCGCTCGGGTGCTCTTGCATCCGTAAAAGAAGCAAGCAGCTTATTAATCCAAGGCTGTAGACCAAAAGTATCACAAAGTTCTCCCAGTTCTGGCGCCACGGTATTGTGCTGACCTAACAGCGATACCAGCACCTTGTTAATCGTCCCCTTGCCTGAACGGCGTGGGCCTATCATATTAAACATTTTTTGCTGACGCGTGTCACCCGATAGGATGTAGCCCATCATCTCTTGCAGGCAGTCAATCGACTCTTGGTCGTCTGGCCATAATGATTTCAAGAACTTAATCCACGTTGGGCATTCAGCGTTAGAGTCGTACGCAAACGGTAACGAGTTTGGTGTAAAGAAGCCCAGTGAGTGCGGCAACAAGATACCGTCCTCTAAGTGAAAGATACCGTTTAGCATACTCACCAACTTAAACGACGCCGGCTTGGATGCTGCGTAGCCATCTAACCAGATCGGTGGCTTGGTGTTCGGGTGGTTAGGCAGGTGCACAATAGACTTAACCGCGTCCAGTGCTGCAGATACCGACGCGGGGGTTGGGTTAAACGGCGCCAACGATCCCTGCTTGCCCGACTTCTTACACTTGTCCAAGAACGTATACAGTTTAGAGCGAATGGTCTGCTCTTCGATGATCTCGTAGTTAGCGCCCATGTACACAAAAAACTCGTCTGAGTAGTGCACTAATTTATATCCTTCTTCAGCCGTGTAGAAGTTCTCCAAAAAAGTTCTGGCGTGGTTCAGTGGCCCAGCGTCAAGGATGATGGTCCCCGCTGCCATGGCCTCAGTGCGCTCCTCTTGGTTGACCATGAAGATCAGCGAGCGTAACGTCGCACCGGTGCCCTTAAACCCGCGCCACTTATCCTCACACGCGTTCAAGTGGTACTTAGGACCGTTTGAACTCCAGCGGTCCCAAGCCTCTAGCGCGTCCTCTGAGCCCTCAAACTGGTGGTGCAGGATCATGCCTATCTTGAGCCAGTTATCGTAGCCGTAGTCGCTGTATTTGGCTAGTAGCTCGTCCTCTACACGCTTGAGGTCGTACTCTTCTAGCGGCGCCACATAGTCAGCGAACTTATCCCCAGTCTGGCTGATGGTGCGCGGCGGCACGATCTCGGTCAAGTTCTGCGGCTCGGTTGGTATCTGGCCCTTGATGTAGTGACCCGTGACGGTGAAGTACCGTGACTTAGGGTAGATCTCCAGTCCAATAGCGTGGTCAACGTGGCTGGCCGGTAGGTTGGCCCGTGTGAATATCTTTACGCCAGTCCCTGACGGGCTGACTTCCATGTATCCATCAATCTGGTCCGCAATATGCTGCAGTGCAGCATTTGTGAAAACGCCCATGTCGGCGTCATAGCAGTCATCTAAGTCGACACCAATGACGTCATCGTCGTCGGTAAACACAAAGCCAACGCCGTCGTATTTGTTGTTGCTAGTCTGGTAGGCGTGCTGTACGGTAACGAAGTCAGTCCACGTGCTGGGGTTGGTTGATGAGGCAGGCTGGCCGTTGTTTTGGGTTGGCAGCTTGGACCATCTCTTGTTTCCCTCTTCGCCAACTTCAACAAGGCGCCATAGCACCCATCTGGGGGTTTGCTTGAGTTCAATGGGTATCTGGTCAAACTGAACTGGTAAGCAGATTGGTTTGTTGCTCATTTTGCCCTCTCTAATTGGGTATATTAATGCAAATTATGGTGAATGATAACGGTTCTCATCTGTTTCTAATAAAATCAATGGCTTATGAATCCAGTGCTAGGGTTGCTAGGGTTGTAGACCCTTTTAACTCTTTTTTAAAAAAAATTAAAAAAAATATTATATTGGGTGACATGGACTAAATAAGCCTCGCAACCCTTGCACTTTTATACTTTATACAGCGCGTGGGCCAAATGACCCAGAAAATAGATCGCCGTAAACATCAAAAACAGCTTAAACGCCAAGTCCTTGTTATTCCTTCTCATGATTTTACCTCATAGCCCATCTGGTTTAACATCCTGTAAGCCCACTTTCTAAACTCGACCCGCTTGTCGTTGGTCTGTTCGTCCTGTGGATCCCATACTACATCCACCACCGTATCACCTGCAGAATTAATCCCCTCAATTCTTAATAGGGCACCGTCTGCGTCGTACACGTCCACCGGTGTAACTAGTCCGCCTGATTGCTGTTTCATTATTTTTCGTCCTTTATAACTGAAAATATGTCCGGCACCCGGGAGTTTATCTCTTCCCAGCTGTCTGGTATACCATAGTCGCCCCTAATCGAGCTCATGCGCTCTCTTTTACGGAACTCTGGCTCTATGTCCCACCACATCTGTGATGCCTCCTTGTACTCGGCCCACTCCTCGTTTAACTCGAACAACGGGTGATTCATTCCTACTATGTCCACCGTACTAGTGTAGTCCCGGTGTGGCACGTAGCTGTTAGCGTTAAAGTCTTTGGTACGCACAAGACCAACACGGTTACGCGCCTTGATATACCGCTGATAAGCCCGGAGTTGCTTATCTGTCAAATTAATCATCATTTTCCTCAAAAAACTTGTCATTCTCAATGTTGTCTAAACTCACTGGCTCTCTGGCTATAAAACCTTTGAGCTGGTGAATCCTTGACTCTCTTACGTCCATCGTCTTTGCTATCTCAGATACCAGTGGCTTACGCCCCAGTTCCTGTAGTAGCATGCGCTCGTTATAATTCATGCGCTTTAGTTCTTCCATGATGTTGATGGGTAATCTGATGATGTTTGCCGTGTTGTCCAGCTCGCGCTGTAGTCCACGCAGTATGAATGACCTGGCAAACGCCGAGAACCTAATATGCTTCATAGGCTTCCAGCGCTTGGCCGCGATGAGCAGCTGCTCATTACCAATGGCGAGCAGGTCCTCCAGCGGCATCTTGCCGTGCTGCCAGTACGTAGTCTTACAGACCACGTGTGGCACAAAGCGTAAGTTGTGGGTTACAAGTTTATCTAGCGCAAGGCTGTCACCCTTGGCTATGCGAGCACCGAGTGCGTGCTCTTCTTTCATGGTTAGTGGCTCAATGCCAAAAAGTGACTGCAGGTAGTCCGTCTTTATGTCATTGTCAGCCACGTGTTTTCCTTATTCGATTGCTTTGACTACTACGGCGTCGATTGCCTTAACCTCTGTAACACTGGCAACAAACTCTTCATTGCTGAGCTTGCGTACTAGCGTTGGGCTAATCGTTGCGCGGTCGTAGTGCTGCACCTCTGCAAAGAACTGTAGCCCCTCGTACTTGCCAGCGCCCAAGGCGATTAACTCTGCCTTGATAGCCCGAGCTGCAGCCTCACGCTGTGCAATCTCTTTTACTAAAATACCTAACTCGTCAATTTTTTCTGTCATGTTCATGGTGATTCCTTTTTGTTGTTGTTAATTATATCAAAAATACTTGGTTTGGTTTATGCCTCTACAGTCATTGATTCCATCTCGGCTTTTGTGAAGATGCATTTATACACGCGGTACCGAGTTAGTAACAAGTCCGCGTAGCTGCGTGCGTCTTCGTACAAGTCAAAGCCGTGGTTGTTGCAGTAGTAATTAAACATTTGCTGCCTTCCTTTTCTTGCTCATGTGCTCATTATACATCCAGTACATTGGGTCTTCGGATGTTTGGTGGTAAATCATTAAATAATTCCATGCGTTGGGGTTTTGCTTGTCCTCTTCATGGTAGTCACCACGACAAACAAATCCAACAAATGCCATGCAGGCCATGTCTTCGTACCCACACAAACTTTTTTTCTCGCATGTAATGCAAGGTTCTAATTTACTCATGTTATACCTCCAGCATTAGTTCGGCCCACTCGAGGCCAGAATGTTTAATGACGTACTCGTACGTCCCCTTGGTGCCCTGCTTAACGTCGTCCCGTGATGGGATTGTGTGGCCGTAGTAGTCACGGGCCTGATCGCGCCCAAGCATACAGTGGCCGTACTCTATGGCGTCCATCATGGCACGTCCATAAGACCCCTGCATGGCCCACGCCGTACCGCTGTTAATGGTGCGTTGTAGTGCAAGGTAGTGGTCTTCAAGCGTGTCATCATCGTTACCGTTTTCAATTTTCTCAATGTCGTTTAGTGTCATCATTTTAAGTATTCCATAGGTTAAGTAATTCGTTTTTATGTTGCTCGTTTAGCGTGTCGACAATAGCGTCCCCGCCAATGTCTTTAATCCAGCCGCTGCCGTACCATTTGTGGTGGCTGGGGTGGAAGTCCAGCTGTAACCAGTTCTCGCCCCACAGGACCTCTATGGCCTTGTGGCCGTCTTTAATGGCCGACTGTACTTTTTTAAGCACTTGGGCCCGGCTTGGTTTTTTGTTATCAAACTCAATCGTAAATACGTTGTACATGGTGCTCATAGTCCTAACTCCTCAAAATGTGCCTGCGCTTCAGCACGGGTTTTAAAACGCTTACGGTCATACGGCATACCTAAGCCGCCCTTGCGCTTGTATATCTCATAGGTGCCACCACCGAATGGACACACCTGGACTTCATAATGCACTGGTGCATCTACCGGTGGGTTCCACAACTGCGCGCATTGGTCGTTATATACCTTATCAAATTTATTCATAGTAGAGCTCCTGGGAATGTTTTGAGGTTAATGAATCGATACGGTCAGTCGCACAGCGGTAACCGTAGTTAAACTGCACGCGCAGCTCGAAGTCCTCGTAAGGGTTGTCGAACTCCGTGCCCAGCATGCCTTCGTGATAGCCCTCAGCGTAGGCGATTTTCTTTGAGTGTTCAGTGATCATTGCGCATTCTCCTGTTAAGTTGAGTGATCTTTTGTACTATTGGTAAAGCGGTAAATCGTGCCCAAAGCCAAAGCGGCACGCATACGATTAAGGTGCATACAATAAATATGCCAATCAACGCGCCTATAAGTTGGATGGTAAACAGTGGGTTAATTACTAGGCCCCACACTATTAGTGAGACCGTGGCCAAGCTGCCAAGCACCGCAGCATAAAGCGGGTAGTGCTTGATTAGCTTTATGACATAGCCGACAATTACATAAATTACCGTTGACCAAAAAACAAACAAAAGCGTGTCACTCGCTTTGTGGTGGTTTCCGTGGTGTGACATGGTGGTGTGTCCTTATAGTTTATTAAAAATGCATGACAGACGGCTCTCCAGCTTGCCGCCTACAAACCGGGCAAACGCCCGGGCCCGTTTAATGTCATCAAACGAGGCGCTGTATTCCTCGCCCCGGGTTTTATAAAACACTATAAACATACAGCCTCCCTAGCCTTGTAATAATTGCGGATCAAGGATAATGCCCCTGATTGGCTCAGTGACCGGCCTAACAGGTGGTCGCTTGACTCTTCGTCGTTCTTTACATAGGCCACGTAATGGTAGTCGTTGTCAGAGCCGTAGAAGCAAATAAAGCCTACCAACTGGTAATCACTGCGGTTGACTACGTGCCACTCGCTCTGGCCCTTTTTAAATTGGGGCACGCGAATTGATTTAAGTTTGATCATGGTGTATCTCCTATTGGTTGGTCATCATCAGTCCACGCCTTACGTGGAGACAGCCGTGAGGCTGTTTCGACCTTAAAATGTTGCTTTCCATTGTGCGCCCTCATTAGCACGCCATTTGCTCATTGCTACATATTCCTGCCAGCTTACTCTACCCTGCACACGCCACACGGGCGTGGGTAGCAGGGTGCATAGCTCTTGTATTGTAATCATGGTGGTTCTCCTATTGGTTGGTCATCATCAGTACACGCTTAACGTGTAGACAGCCTGGCGGCTGTTTCGACCTTTACTACAAAATGCCGTAGATTGGAGTGCACTCACCTACGCGCAGCTCCAGCCCAGTTCGTTCGCGTTCAGCCGCTGCAAACTGCTCGGCCTCATTTTTTGTTTTGAACGTGCGCTCCTTAAAGTTATGTTCCCGCTTAAGGGCCAGCTTGCCTTTGCTACCGAGATGCTCGTATGCTTTCCAGCTCAGCCCTACGTCGTATTCTGTTTTGCCTGTCGTGATCATGGTGGTTCTCCTTTGGTTGGTCATCATCAGTACACGCTTAACGTGCAGACAGCCGTGAGGCTGTTTCGACCTGTCTTACTTAACGTATCTGTAATACGTAACGTCCATTGCACTGAGTAACAGCGCAACGAATACCTGCGGAACGCAAGTTGGTCAAGAACTCTGATACTTCTTGTTTAGAATTGAAATAGATCATGGTGTATCTCCTATTGGTTGGTCATCATCAGTGAGCGCCTAACGCTCAGACCGCACGTCCATGCGGTTTCGACCTGTTTAGAATGCGTCTACTAATTCCTTAACTGCAAAATACGCATAGTCCAGCTCGCTTTTGCGCACGTAGTTTTTGCTTTGTTGCTCTACTAAGAAGTCCAGCTTCTCTTTATTACCGCTTAACGCCTCTTTAACTACACCATCGTGGAAGTGTGTTGTCTTGGCCTGAGCATGACGCTGGGCCTGCAATACTTCGAGGATTGTGTTGAGGTTTTTAAATGTTAATGTGGTCATGGTGTATCTCCTTGGTGGTTGGTTAGTACTGCCTCTAGCTACCTGGTAACAAGTAGCTATGAGCATTACTATCTTGTAGCGCAGTAGGCTACTGGATCAAGTGGATATGCTAGTCCACACACTTGGCCAAGACTATTCGGTTTGCTTGTTTGGATGCTGACTCGCATACTACCGTGACACCCGTTTCGGGGCTTACCCCGTTTCCTGCTTGCCTACTTGGTGATCCAGTAGCCTACTGCGCTACTGTGTCCGTCATACGCTGTGTTGGATAACAGCACCGGTTCTGCCGGCTCCCCCTTATTTATCTCGGTTGGGTTTGAGTCCTTCTACTACTGAGTGGATTAGCCACTGCACATCCCATATAGAGACTTTATTCCAGTGTATGCAAATACTCAAGAACTTTCGACAAAAAAACTACCCTCTAATCTGACAATCTTTTGGGCCCAATTGGCTACTGGGTTTGGTGGTGATTAGTGGGGCGCGGTGGGGGATTGTGGGAGGGCAGCCGTCCTGGTAGATACTGACTAGGAAGTACTCCGCCCCATATCGCCTCGCCTGCGCGTAACCTCTCCCCGCAACCCTCCTGTTTACTGGATTGCTAGAGATCTCGGCGCGGTAATACGTTAGTAGCCTAACTGGCGATCGCGTCATGGCGGCCCGTCTACGCGCCCCTATGCCGATGCACCAACATGGTGCACTGCCTAACTGGCAATGACGCAGTGCAGCACGTCGACTCTGTCCCCATTACTGCAGCGCAACACACTGGCCCGCTCTCCACTCTGTCCCCATTATCAGCAGTCGATGTGCCTGAGTGCCAAGCCGCCTGGTGTGCCTGCATGTAAGTGAGCGCTCACTGGGGGTGGTGCAGTGCAGCATACTGGTCGATCCGCCAGCTCGGCCTGTAAGTGAGCACTCACATACGCTAGGAGGCATAATGGCAAGGGGTCTTTTTATAAAGCCATACACCCGTTTAGGGTCCCATCGGGGAGGAGGGGGCGGGGGGCCCCACAAAGCCTGAGTTTTTATATTTTTTTACAAATATCACATAATTTCATATTGTAAAATTTTTTTATAAAATTACTTGAGAATCATTATCATCTAGATTCAATATAATCAAGCACTTGCAAACTAGGTCCTTGGGTTGCTAGGGTTGTAACCCCTTTTTATTCTTTTAAAAAAAAAATTAAAAAAATATTATTAAGTACTGGAGGGACTGATTAAGCCTTGCAACCCTTGCACTTTGGCATTTATTTATATTATTGGAAGGAAAACAACGATTGTTTGCATTAATGTAAGTATGAATGACTATGTCTACCAAATCAAAGGTGCGTTGGAAAGTCCCGTTGGTGAGTTCAAGGGATTCCAAGTATTAGTGTGTGACCTTAACAACTTTGAGGTGGTAAACGTACCGGCAGATATTTTAAACAACGAAACAGCTAAATACATCCAGTTTCGTTTAAAGGTGTCTTCGGATGCTTTGGAAATACAAAAGCTGCCGTATTCAATACAATCAAACATAAGGGCGCCGCTAGGGCGTTGGCTGGACCGATGGGTCTTAAATAATTTTTATGGCGATATTAGCAACAGAAAAAGTACTAACGCTTGATTACTGGAAGCGTGCTGGGAGTTTGGTTGAGGGTGACTATGTATTCGATAGGAACGGCAAGATTGTTCGTGTCAAATTAGTTCAAAAATATCAGGCAACTGAGTGCTACAAGATTACTTTTAGCGATTGGCTTACCATCCAAGGCGATGGTGCGCTTAAACTTCCATTGGAAAACCAAAAGTATCGCAACAGGCTTAACTCATACAAGGGCACTAGGGCGTTTAGGAGACCACTTAAGCCTACTAATATCCAAGATCTACTTTCTTTGCCGCTTAAAAGCAAAAGAAACCGCCTCGTCTACTCCGTTCCGACTACCCAACCCCTGGAACTACCCCACCAAGTACTACCAATCCCGCCATTCATCATGGGGTTCTGGTTCTTTGCCAGAAAAACCAACGGCAAACTGTCGGCGGCGCGTGGGATGCAGGACTATGTTGAGCAACAGTTCAAAGACTTTGGCTACAAAACAAAATTTGGCAGGAAACAAAAGACAGGATCCAGAGATTTTAGCGTTAGTCCAAGTATTGAGTCACAGCTTGTGCCTAACATCCCCACAAAAATATCAAACAACTACCTACTTGGCTCACCTGAGCAGCGAATTGAACTGCTTAGGGGAATTTTTTGTACTAAGAGTAGGGTATACTCACAAAAGAAAGACAGTTTTCAGTTTTCTTCTAAGCAGTTAAATTTAATTTCTCAGATTCAGTTCTTAGTTGAGTCACTCGGCATAAAAACCTCACAAAATTTTGAGAACACGTTTAAGCATTACACGTTATTTTTTAAATCACGCATCAAGCTGATAGAGAACCAGAACTCGCCGCCGATAAAGGTGCATCAGAGTAGACGGTATGTCTGCAGCATAGACCCCATTCAACCCCAGTCCTGTGTTTATATAGAAACCACTGGGGAAGACAACACGATTCTCGTAGGAGAAGGCTTCATATCATGTCTTTAACACCTAAACAAGAACTTACACTAAAGAAGTTTGCAGATGCACGTAAGCATTGGCCTAACCAGCAGCTCGAGGCCCTTATGTGGCAGGTCAGGTGGTCGCTACAGGCACTACCCCACCAGAAAGAACCAGACGACAATGAGTATGACACGTTCCTTATGCTTGCTGGTCGTGGATCAGGTAAGACGCACACTGCCAGTCATTGGATTGGTATCCGCGCTTGGCTTTATGACAATACAAGATGGCTGGTCACAGCCCCGACTTCCAACGATATACGCGCAACTTGTTTTGAGGGAGACTCAGGGCTTATCAATATCATCCCCAAGTCACTCATCCGCGACTACAACAAGTCTCTATTCGAGATCACCCTTACCAACGGCTCTATCATTCAAGGCATTCCCGCCTCTGAACCTGAACGGTATCGTGGTAAGCAATACCATGGCGCTTGGTTCGACGAGCTGTGTGCGTTTGATTACCTCGATGAAGCCTACGACGGAGTACAGTTTACGCTCCGACTCAAGGATCCCAGGATCTCTCGAGTGCAGCAGATTATTACCACCACACCAAAGCCAAAAGAATTAATTGTAGACTTAGCTGAGGGTAAGATTGGTGGTGACGTGTACATGGTTAACGCCAGCTCGTATGACAACCGAGCCAACTTATCAGAAACGTTTTTTAAGCAGCTCGAGACTTATGATGGCACCGACATGGGCCGCCAAGAGATCTACGGCGAGATCCTTGACCCAGAGGCCACTGGTATCATCAAGCGTAAGCAGTTTAAGATGTGGCCCGCTAACAAGCCGACACCCGTTCTTGAGTACGTGATCGCCAGTTATGACCCAGCTACTAGCGAAAAGACAATGAACGACCCGACAGCCTGCACGGTGTGGGGAATATTTGAACGAGAAGACGCTGGCACATCCGTTATTCTTTTAGACGCATGGGATGAACACCTGTCATATCCCGAGCTGCGTCGTAAGGTTATCAGTGATTTTAAGGAAGTAGTCTACGGGTCAGATAACGAGTTTGGTAAGGGCCGTAAGGCAGACCAAATCTTAATGGAAGACAAGTCAGCTGGCATATCTTTAATCCAAGAACTACAGCGGGCCGGCGTTCCTGTCCGTGGGTACAACCCTGGAAGAGCAGACAAGGTACAACGGCTTAACATTGTGGCACCCCTTGTATCCAAGGGCAAGGTATTCATACCAGAAGACACCGAACAAAAGAGCGACTACGCCTCATGGGCAAAACGCTTCCTGCGTCAGGTGTGCTCGTTTCCTGAAGCCGGGGGCCATGATGACTACGTAGACTCCCTGTCCCAAGCCTTAAGGGTACTCAGGGATTCGGGCTGGCTGCAGCTTGATCCATTGCCAGCAAGAGACTATGATTACGCTGATGATGACTCTAACAAACGATTTTCTAATCCTTATGCACAATAGGGGCGGATTGTGCCCTTTATTTGCATTATTGTAATTAGGATGAATAATTTAAAAATCCCCTACGAAAATTCAAAATAATGGCGAACCCCCAAATACCAATTCAATCAGGCTCTTATCTTCCGTCTTTAGACGTAGAAGAAGATATTCAAAAAGCGAAATCGCAAGACGCTGATATGAAGTATTACGAAGACGCATTAGGTCTTGAGTCAGATGAAGTGGAAGAAGAAGTTATTGAAATGGAAGATGGTTCCGTTGTCGTTAACTTCATCCCCACAAAAAGCCCACAAGAAGCACCTGAGTTTTATGCAAACTTAGCCGAAGAGTTTGAAGATAGTATTTTACAATCTCTTGCTATTGAATATTTAGACCTTATTGACGTTGACCAAGAGTCACGTAAGCAACGCGACAAACAGTACGAAGAAGGACTCAAGCGCACTGGCCTAGGTAAAGATGCACCTGGCGGTGCTACGTTTGATGGCGCCTCTAAAGTTGTGCACCCCGTCATGGCTGAGGCATGTGTTGACTTTGCTGCCTCATCATCAAAAGAATTACTGCCACCTGAGGGCGTTGTTAAGTCAAACATCAAGGGTAATGCAGATCGTTTAAAAGAAGAAGTAGCAGATCGTAAGGTATCGTTCCTTAACTGGCAGCTCTCAGAACAAATTCCAGAGTACCGCGACGAAATGGAACAGTTGCTAACACAACTACCCCTTGGCGGCTCACAGTTTTTAAAATGGCGTTACGACAGTGAACAAGCAAGACCCACCTGCGAGTGGGTTGCAATTGATAACATTTTGTTACCATACGCGTCAACCAATTTTTATACTTCACCACGTGTAACTGAAGTACAAGACATTACAGAAGACACGTTTTTACAACGTGTTGAACAGGGTATCTACATTGACATAGATACAGTCTACTCGTCTGACGCGCCTTTAAATGATCAGACAAGTTCACAAAAAGCAAACAACAAAATTGAAGGTAAAGAAGAGCCGTCTAAGAACATTGACGGACTTCGCCGTGTTTATGAAATAACATGCTTTATGCGGTTAGATGACGATCCTGAAACTGAAGGTCGTCGTGCTCCGTACATCATGACAATTGATGAGACTACAAGCAAAGTTATTGCTTTGTATCGCAACTGGGAATGTAACGATGAAAAATTCGAAAAACTGGAGTGGTATGTCGAGTTTAAGTTTATTCCTTGGCGTGGAGCTTACGCTATTGGCCTACCTCAGCTTATTGGTGGCCTTAGTGCTGCTCTTACCGGTTCTCTTCGTGCTCTACTTGATGCTGCACATATCAACAACAGCCAGACGATGCTTAAACTCAAGGGTGGACGCATTGGTGGGCAAAGCGACAGAATCGAACCAACACAGGTAATTGAAATTGAAGGTGCACCAGGTGTTGATGATGTACGTAAGATTGCAATGCCTATGCCGTTTAACCCACCATCAAGTGTATTGTTTAATTTACTTGGTTGGTTAACAGACGCAGCTAAGGGTGTAGTTACTACATCTGAAGAAAAGATTGGTGATGCCACTAGCAACATGCCAGTGGGAACAACTCAGGCGTTAATTGAACAGGGTGCTAAAGTATTCTCAAGCATTCATGCTCGTTTACATCGTAGCCAAGCTAAGTCATTAGCAATTATCTCTAGGTTAAACCACTGGTACCTGCAGGACATGGATAACCAGTCTGGTACCGAAGTTGAAGTTCGTGACTTTGCGTACAACAACGACGTAAGACCAGTATCCGATCCAAATATATTTTCTGAGACACAACGTCTTGCACAAAACCAAGCGTTGTTACAAATGGCAACCAGTGCGCCTCCCGGAATGTTTAACATTCGTGCGGTGTATCGTCGTGTCTTAGGTCAACTTAAAATCCCAGCAATTGACGAAGTATTACCAAATCCGTTGGGTGCTAAAGAATCTAACCCAGCGTTAGAAAATGTGTCAATGACTATGGGAAGAGCTGCTGCAGCTTACCCTGACCAAGACCACATTGCGCATATTAAGATTCATTTAGAGTATGCTAACAACCCAGCCTACGGTGCAAACCCCGTAATTGGCCCCATTTTCGCGCCCCATGCTTTGGAACATATTAAGCAGCATTTGACGTTGCACTATCTGCAGTCCATGCGTGCTTATGTGGCCGAAGCACAAGGTGGCCGCGATACCCTTGAATTGCACCAAGAAAAACCCTTGGATCAAGAGGCACAGCAAGCATTGGTCATTGCGTCACAGTTGGTTGCTCAGGATTCGCAGCAAACTATGGCACCATTTGTACAGCAAATCCAAGGATTAGCACAAAAAGTACAGGAAGCCCAACAAGCTAAAATGCAACAAGCAGCTGAATCTGATCCTACGGCTCAGGTTATCCTCAAAACGCAAATGGCAGAGACTCAGCGCAAACAAGCTGAGTCCCAAGCACGTATGCAGCTTGAAAATCAAAAAGATCAGCAAGAATATCAGCTTAAAATTGCCGAGTTACAGCAAAAAGTACAAGAACTACAAACTAAGTACCATACCCAGTCAAGTATTGACTCCAACAAAAACGCTACACAGATCGCAATGGCAGATATTAACAACGCATCGCGTGAGCGTGTGGCCTCAATTAATGCTGGTGCTCAATTAGGTGCAGATCAGATGGCTATGGCCCATGAGCAAAACCAAACAGCCTTGGCAGCGTCACATGCAGCACAGCAAGACATCCGCCAGCATGGTTTAGAAATAGAACAACAGGCATTTCAGCAACAAGCGCAGCAAGTTCAGTCCCAAATTGCAGCACAACAGCAAGCCGCACAGGCTGAGCAGCAGGCAACACAACAAGCCCAGCAAACTGGCTTAGAACACGCCGCAACTATGCAGCAAAATGATCAACAAAATCAGCAAGCATTAGCACAACAGGCAGCAGTACCACCAACACCCCCAACAGGAGCAATCTAAATGGCAAATAAGAAACAAGAAGGCGAATTAGGTTTTCGTCAGACTTACAAACAAACTGGAAACCAAGGTTTTGGTGGCGGCCCAGGCGAAAAAAATATTGACGCAGGACTTTCTGGTTCTAAGCGTCCTAACAACGCAGTTAAAGGCAAACCAGCTCGTTCAAGCAAAGTTGGCCCAGGTAAAAACCTTAACGACATCGGCGGCGGCAACTTTTATTAAGCAATTTAGGGCGGAAATATCCGCAATATTGCATTAATGTGAGTATGAAAGACTTTATTAGTGAAATTATCGGTCGTGTAAAGACTGAGCAAAATTCAATAGCTGAAACCGTCACAGCTGGAATGAATGTCAATTCATTTGATGACTATCAACGTTTAGTTGGCAGACACGAAGGATTTAAAATGGTACTTGACATTATTAACGAGATATTGACGGAAGACGAAAAAGACCTGTAAAGGTTAAGGAGAGCAGCCGAATGGCAGCGTACGCATTTGATAGTAAAAGTAAAGATGAACCGGATTTAAGATCAGAATCGGAGTGTTTTCCCGAGATTGACCCAGGTTTAGATGTCGCTGGAGACAGAGTACTTGTTCAGTTACGCAGGGAAAAGAGCACCAGCAAGGGCGGAATCATCTTAGTTGATGAAACCAGACAGACGTTACGTTTCAACGAGACCGTGGCTAAAGTAATCCAAATTGGACCTCTAGCATATAAATCACCAGAAGATTTAACCCCTTGGATCGAAGGTCCTTGGTGTAAAGAAGGTGACCTAGTTCGCACCATTAAGTACGGCGGCGATCGGTTTGTTGTACAGCCAGACGACGAAGGATCACCAGTGGTCTTTATTACGTTGCAGGCACGTGAAATCATTTCTCGCATTAGGTCGTTTGAGTATGCGCAGAAAATGAAATCGTTTGTAGATTAACTTTTGTAAAAAAGAAAGTATAGTATGGCAGATAATGAAAAGAAAGACGTTCCTATCAAGGAACAAGCAGATGGCTCCGTTTTAGCCAAAATCGAAACTCCAGAAGAGTTTGATGATGAAGAACACAAAGAAGGCGGCAAAGTAGAAGCTGCTGACGAGCAATCAGAAGAAGATGCGCAAGAAGATGCAGATGATGCAGAAGACAACGCAGACGAATCTGAAGATGAACGCGAAAAGATTCGTGAAGCTAGACGTGAAGAGCGTAGATTAAAGAAAGAATTATCTAAGCAGCGTGAGGCGTCATCTAAACACAAAATTAGTGCGCTTGAGAAACGAAATGAAGACTTAGCCAGACGTTTGGCAGCAGTAGAAAACACCGCAGCATCGTACCAGTTTGCACAAATCGATAAAGCCATTGAGGATGAGGCTACCCGAGTTGAGTATGCAAAAATGAAGATGTTGCAAGCTGCTCAGAGTAATGACGCAGAATCTCAAGTAGAGTATTTAGAGCAGTTAACAGACGCTAAGCAACGTCTTAACCAAGCTCAGCATTACAAAAAACAACAGCTTGAGCAGGCTAAGGCACCTAGACAAAATGTGCCAAATGAGATGTCTTCTGAAGTACAAAGAAATGCCACATCGTGGTTAAAGAAGAACTCTTGGTATGACCCGCAGGCTCGAGACACAGATAGTAGAATTGCCAAAGTAATAGATCAAGAACTTGCCTCAGATGGTTGGGATCCTAGTGATTCTGAGTACTGGGAAGAGTTAGATAATCGTTTGCAGTCCCGTTTGCCGCACCGCTATACTAGCAAGGGCGGTTCAAACACAAGACGATCAGCTGGCCCAACGGCCTCTAGTCGTGTAGCAAGTACAACCAGTACAAACAAGAACACAATCGTATTAAGCCCCGAGCGTGTTCAAGCAATCAAAGACTCTGGTTCTTGGGACAATGTAGAAAAACGAAATAAGATGATCCGGGCATACGCATCGTATGACCGCGCTAATAAAGGATAAACAAAATGGCAAATACAAGAATCAAAAGAGAATCACGTGACTTAGATGACCGCATGGCGGATCGGGCACAAGAGGTATTGGAGCGTACAACAGCGTCAGCTCCAGATGACATTGCACGTCGTGAACGCCTTGATGCGTTTAGAGACAAGTGGGCAAATAGTGCGTTGCCAGATTTACCCGGAGGTATTATTCCGGGATTTCACTTGTGTTGGTTGTCAACAACCAATACTTACGACAGTATCGACAAACGCATGGCATTGGGTTATGAGCCAGTTAAAGCTAGTGATTTAGGTAAAGGCTTTGAGGGACTAGGCAAGATGAACGCAGGCAAGTTTGAAGGCTGTATTAGTTGTAATGAAATGGTTCTCTTCAAGTTACCAGAAGACATTTACCAAGAAGTAATGCGTATGCTCCACCTCGAGGATCCACTCGAGCACCAAAAAAATATCACTGCTAGCGTGCGTGATACAGCATTGGGTAATAAGGGCGGGCGTTCAGTCTTGGAAGGTGGTACTCTGGAAATGGAAAAAGAAACCGCAAGAGCGAATAATAAAAATATTCGTTTTCAATAACAATCTTCAAAATTAAAACAAAGGAAATAAACTAATGTCAACAACATTACGTCCCTTTGGCATGAAGCCTATATTTCACCCAAGCGGTTTAGACCGTGCTGTACCATTCGCTGGTACGAACAGCTTTACCACTGGTGTGACGTATACTGCTCCTTACTCTTTGAGCGCTGGTCAGTCTTTTTTCCAGTATCAACCAGTGGGAATCACTTCTTCAGGCCAATTAACAATTGCTGCTACCGCAGCTGCAACAAGCCCAGTATATGGCGTATTTGACGGTGTAGAATATACAACCGCTGAAGGTCGTCGTACAGTAGGTAAATCAATCTCCAAGGCTTCTTTGGATGCTGCTTCTGCTATCGTATTCTGGATCTTCCAAGACCCATCATTAGTATACGAAATCCAAGCAGCTGGCTCAGTAACTTCTGCAGCCATTGGTTCACAGTACAACTTCTCCGCAGGTACTAACCAAACAACCGCTGATGGTTATACCATTGGTACAGGTGGTGCTGGTTTCTCCACAACAGCTTTGGCAGCTTCTGCCGCAGCTAGTGGTGCACAAGGTCAAGTTCGTGTGGTTGGTTTGGGTCGCGAAGTAGCGTTCCCATCGGGCGAATTGAACAACTGGGGTGACACATACACCATCGTTCAAGTCGAAATTGCTAACAACACATTCCGCGCTCCTAAGGTCTCGGTTTAATTAACAACGAAAGGAAATAGCAATGGCAACTCCAATGCGTAGTACAGACTTTCGTGCGGTAGTCGAACCGATTATCAACGAAGTCTTTGATGGCGTTTATGAACAACGCGCTGACGAGTGGAAAGGATTTGTAGAACAGATCCAAGGTATTCCACGTAACTATCACGAAGAAGTAATGCTCTTCGGTATGAATGCTGCACCAGCCATGCCTGACGGTACTCCTGTCAGCTATGACCAAGGTGGTACTTTGTACATCACCCGTTTCATCTACCAAATCTATGGCTTGGCTTATGCTATGACCAAAGTTTTGATGGAAGACGGCGATCACATCCGTATCGGTAGCACTTTCGCTAAACATTTGGCTCAGTCAATGATTGAAACCAAAGAAACCCTCTGCGCTAACTTGTTGAACTTTGCGTTCACAGCTGGCTATGTTGGTGGCGACGGCGTAACCTTGATCAACACTGCACACCCTATTGCTAACGGTCAAACGTACAGCAATCAGTTGAGCACTGCTGCTTCATTGTCACAAACTTCAGTAGAGCAGATGCTTATTCAGATCCGTTCAGCCATTGACAACAATGGTAAGCGTATCCGTCTAAAAGCTGAGCAGTTAGTTGTTCCTCCAGCACTTGAGTTCCAAGCAGAAGTAATTCTGAAATCGGTTCTCCGTTCTGGTACAGCTGACAATGATCTCAACCCAATCAAATCCACGGGCATGTTGCCTAAGGGCACCCATGTTGTAACTCGTTTGAGTTCCAGCAAGGCTTGGTGGGTTCAGACTGATGCTGAGAATGGTCTAATGCTCGTAATGCGTCGTCCTATGGAGAAATCCATGGAAGGTGACTTCGAGACAGACAGCATGCGTTACAAAGCTACCGAGCGCTATGCGACCGGCTGGCATGATGCACGTAACATCTTTGGTACAGCTGGTTTGTAATACAAACCTTCGTAATAACAGAAAAGCCCACTCACAAGGTGGGCTTTTTTGCATTTTAGGGCGGAATGGCTGACTTATTTGCATTAATATGTATAGGAAGAATTATCCCACTCTGACAGCCGACCCTTCCCGGCATGACGACTTAGAGACAGTTTGGGATACCCACTAAGATAAGGAAACACCTCAAATGTCATCTACATTTACAGTACCAATGCGTTTAAATACGCGTCAAACTACCAGTAACGACGGCACAATTTCAGCCGACAACACTGGCGCAGCAATGATTTCTCAGCAGACTACTATTGTAGCCGGTGCTGCAGCAACTGATGTAATCCCAGCTGGTTCAATTATTCACTCAATCGACGGCTACTTAAACGTAGTTGGCGCAGCCTCACGCGCTGTTAGCTTGACCGTTAATGGCACAACTACTGCTGTTGGCACACTGACAACTACCGCTTTAGGTAAAGTTGCTGTAGTATTTACAGCCTCTGCTGCTGTAGCTAACTTGTTGGCTAACGTTGGTGCGTATAACTGCACAGTAACTTTAGCCTCTGAAGCAGCTTCTGCTGGTACATTGTCTGTACAGTACACAGGTCGCAACGCTGACGGTACAATCACTGCCTACGGTTCTGGTTATACAAATAACTAATTAAGACGGCGGGGAAACCCGCCTCTTTCACCGTCTAGGAGAAATCATGCGTCAAGTAGTCGTAACAATACCAACAGCCGGAACAACCACCGACCCAGTTATCCTTGATCAATATCAAGCACCATTTCAAGTTACTTATGTTAACTCTGGATCTGGTACTGTTCAAGTTTCTGCAACAGACCCCTATCCGTTAGTTAACGGTGTCTTCACAACCGCAAGTTTTACTTGGGTTACTGCGCCAACAACTGCACCAAATGCAGCTGGTTTTTTAGCACAACCCTATCGTGCAATTCGCATTTCTGGCGGAACAGCAGCTGATACACTAACAGTTATCCAGTCTGGCGTTAAGGGTTAATAATGCCTGTTTACCTTGATACTCGAGGTAACTCAGTCCTGTCTGTAGCGATCTGTGACCGCTGCAGTAGGAAATTTGCGTACACAGATTTAATGCCTGATCCAAACTCCCCTGGAATGCGGGTGTGTCGGGAAGACCTAGATCAGTTTGATCCTTGGCGTCTTCCTGCTATTCAAACAGAAAACATTGCACTACGCTTTCCGCGCCCAGATGTATCTGTTGCAACTGGTCCAGTATCAGGACAACAAGTTGTAACTGCGCAGGCACCAGAAGGGCCAATTGACAGCCCTCCCGAAGAGCTTGTACGCAGACCAAACAACCCGAGAAGAAATTCAATATTTATTACTCGGGACCAGCAACAGTCAACAACCGCCGGCGAGTCTGGCGACATAATTATATAAGACTATGGCCGATCAAAGTATATCACAACTAGGTACAGCAACAACGCTAACGGGCGATGAGCTTACGGTTGTTGTTCAAAACGGCGTTACCAAGCAGACCCAGTTACAAGACATTGCTAACCTAGGTGGTCCTGCAGGCCCTCCCGGTCCCCAAGGACCAACAGGACCAACAGGTCCCGGCGCAACCATTCAGGTTAACTCCACTGTAACTGGTGCACCCGGCACAAACGCAAGTGTGACAAACGTTGGCTCGCTACAAGCGGCCATGTTTAACTTTGTCATCCCACGTGGTGACGTAGGTGCAACTGGAGCTACTGGTGCAACTGGAGCTACTGGCCCCGGTGTAGCGGCAGGTGGTACAGCAGGTCAGTATTTAAAGAAGGCGTCAAGCACTAACTACGACACAACTTGGGATACACTGCCAACTTACTTATCTGTTGTAACTGGCACAGCAAATCAAATTAATGTAGCAAACGGATCAACAGCTCCTGTTATATCAATTGTAGACAACGTTATTCTCCCGGGAACTGGTGCAGTTTTAATTCCAAAGGGGACCAATTTAGAGCGTACTGCAATTGGGCCAGTAAACGGCATGATCCGCTACAACACGGATACATTCTTATTTGAAGGTTATTCTGTAAGCGCATGGAGTGCGTTTGCAATTGGTTCCGGCGTAACATCTATTTCCACAGGAACTGGTCTTACTGGTGGCCCAATTATTTCCACTGGTACTATCAGCATTGCCAACACTGCAGTTACTGCAGCCAGCTACGGATCATCTTCAGCTGTACCAACATTCACAGTAAACGCCCAAGGTCAATTAACTGCGGCGGCTAACGTATCTATTACGCCAACATCTATTGGCGCTATTAG
>Ga0209596_1000140_pt1 | contig 63364 bp, 55 predicted proteins | sample M_130807_MF_Meta_FD_187314 | JGI IMG/M metagenome (GOLD analysis project Ga0209596, IMG submission 187314) | Freshwater microbial communities from Lake Montjoie, Canada to study carbon cycling - M_130807_MF_MetaG (SPAdes) (version 2) | ecosystem: Environmental > Aquatic > Freshwater > Lake...
AACTATCAGTCTGGTCCTTTGTATTCAATAGTTTCGCATCTTCTTCGGAATATTCTCCGTTTTTGAATCTGTAAAATGCGGTTCCGGCGGATAATGGAGCATCTGGTGTGAGATATAATACACCAGCCCAATTATTCCAAGCATCGGCATGTATCCATGAGCGCTCTCTAGATGTGGTGTATTGAAACGAACCATTATAAACTTCTTTTTTGTCATCCTTTTTGTCATTCTTTAAATCAGGCATCGGAAATTCCATTATTTTGCCTCCAAATGGCGCAACATATCCCTGTATCAAGGCTTTGAGATGCTCATTCGCATACGATATAGTGCGCTGTCCTGGAAAATTCCCTCTCACAGAGAACTCTTGCGTCAAAATAAAGTCGCGAGTGCTTTGTGCGTTATTATAGAAATTGTCTATCACGATTATTCCGCAAGACGGACCTCTCAGCCTGAACGCATCTGCTAGCTTATCAGAGTGGGTCAAAGACTTTGATTTATTTACTGTTTTCTTAATTTCCTTTTTTTCTTTTTTATTATTTGTTGTCTCTAATAAATCAACTAACAAATTGCCATTTAATTGTGTTTCTACAAATTCCATTTTATTGTATAATAAATAATATAGCTAATAGTTTTTATATTATTTACAAATTAAGTTATTACAAATGAGTGTGTAAAGTGTTCAAAGAATAAGCTTACGGCAATGGAAACGGTCTCTGGGTCTTAGAAGCAGCCAATGGAATAGGCATAATTATATCCTGTTTCTTAAACAAATTCACACTATTCAGGCACTTAAGTTCAGGCGTCAAAGGTTTTACGGGATTGACTAAATTTGTTGACCCAATTCCAAACAAAAAGGTTTCAATATCAACCGGATTATGGGACAATGTTGACCAAGGCATTTGACCTTGAATAAATCCAGTTCCAGCTAAACGTGTGTCATATGCGAGTCCATTAGCACCATTTGTATATAATTGCCATGACTCAGATTGGGTGTTTTGTCTTTGGTCTTGACAATAATTACCAGGAGTATTTTTATTTCGAGTAGATGCCATTATTATTATTACTATATGTAAATAATATTATATTTATAATTTTGTTTATAATTTTGTATAATATTGTTTTATCTAAGCACTTGGATTACAATATGAAAAGATGGTAATTAACTTGCTTTTTAAATTATTTAATAGTTCATCACCTACATGTCCTTCTACTAACATTTTACAAATACACTGATGTGTCAAATAAAACAATTGTTGACTAAACATTGTAATAAATAATAAATAATCCGAATTTCGCTTATAAATAAAAAATTCTTGCTCTGTTTTTGCTTTGCTATTATCGACAACATAAGGGCTCAATTCTACTAAAAATTTGCTGAATTCGTTGTGTTTTATTAGGTGCTCAAATACCATTTTAATACCTGCGTCCATTTTTGGGTCTTCTAAACTGTCGGCGTCAAATACAGATATGAGTTCGTCGCGATACAATTTTTCGCAAATATACACAATGTCTTCTCTTGTGTAATCATAATCACTTAAGTCATCGTCATCGTCATCATTGTCATCGTCATCATTTACTTGTTCTTTTAAAGCTTGAGCTGCTAATGCCTGTTTTTCCTTTTTTAAAGCTTGAGCTGCTAATGCCTGTTCCTTTGCTAAAGCAATTTCCTTTTCAAGTCTTTCCTGTTCTGCTTCTAACTGCTTTTCTAAAGCTTCTGATGCTAGCACTTGTTTACTCTTTCGTCCTCTCTTCTTTTTGACTTCTTCTTTTACTGATGAGTTAGTATGTGTTACTTTTGTTTCTAATGACGCTTTTGTTTCTAATGACGCTTTTGTTTCTAATGACGCTTTTGTTTCTAATGACGCTTTTGTTTCTAATGACGCTTTTGTTTCTAATGACGCTGTCGCTGATGCTATTGTGTCTAATGGCATGTCTAGTGCCACTTTTGCTAAAATTGCTTCTAAATCTTCTATTGTATTTATATTTCCATTTCCATTTCCATTTCCATTTCCATTAACATTTGTAATTGTTTTTGTAAAAATAGGTTTGCCATTAATATTTGTAACAATATTAATATTACTAAAATTAAAATTTGCTTGAATTGCTGAACTAATTTGCGCCGCAACTTTTTCTGCCATTTTTTGCTCCAAACATTTTGTTAATTCATTTTCTATATCACGATATTTTACTATAAAATCTGTTTTATACATTTTATAGTATTAATTTAAAAGCTTTAAATAGTTTTTATTTTTATAAAATAATATCATTTGATAAATGATAAATGATAATTGATAAATGACAACAATTAATAAAACAATTACTTATTACTATACATATCACGGTCTCTTGTCAACTCTCTAGAGGGAACACCACCACGAATCCAACCTTGCGACGCATTTGACTCTATTATGTTATTCGGGTTTTGAACAGTTTGTTGCATCTCGGGAATCAAAGGGGTCATTCTGTATCTAAGATGACTCTTCTCAGTCAATCTAGTAACAGAGCGCTTGTTAGTTACAGCCTCTCCTTGTTGGATTTGAGCCTCTAAAATAGGGTCCACTGCGCCTCTTCCTAAATAAGGGACGGTGGCAAATGGGCGCTGAAATAAGTCTATTCTTGCCTTGGGAGCAGTTTGGATACCACCAATAAGGAGCTTAGAACTCTCGTCAATATTGGAGCCACACATGTCAGAACCCATACTGCCTGAATAATTAATTCCAGGCTGTGTTGTTGCTAATTGCTTTGCTTTTGACATATTACAGTCCACAGCAAAGTAATTTTGAAGCAAATAGGAGCACGATTGCGAGTTCTGAATTGAGTTTATGTCTTGGGAGCATTCGTCGTTGCCAATTCTGCCCATTTTATTAAATGTAAAATCTGAAACGTATGCCATTTTTATATATTACTACAATAAAAATAAAATATAATAATTTAATTTTTATTAATTTGATTTTCGGCTTAGGCAAAAATGTTTGACGTTGGTTAAATTTATTTTTCTAAATGTTACAGTGTTTTATTATACATACTAACAAATTGTTTATATTTTATATTTTATTTTTAGATTTTTTTAAAATATAAAAACATTTGAGACCATATATGCTCTTAATAATTTATAAAGTATAACGAAAAATATTTTTTACACGCATCATGGAACCTTCAGGAGTGTCTTCCTTAGAAGAATACATCGAACCATATAACCAGTTAGCAAACGCACTTTGGTCAGAATTTATTCTTGTGTTGGCTGTACTATAGAATCGCATCATCGAATTGTCTAAATCATAATTGTCCTTAAGGTCGCCATATAGCTCCTTATTGGTGTTATTAATGTCCGGATTGAGCATCTGTGTCTGCTTCTTTACGGCACTAGTAATATCCTCGTGGACGTCGGGATTGAAACTGGGTGCGGCCGCTTTGCGTTCAGGTTCGTCCATAATATCGGTCAAAAGCACGTTGCCAAATGGGTTCTGTTTGGTTGTTGGGTGAAACTCTGTGCGCAATACTGTCTCTAGCGTGACGGGATTGGTTATGAATGTTAAAGGTGTAATTTTTTTACCTTGCTTATTATTTTTGTTTTTTCCATTTTTACTATTCTGATTTTGATTCTGATTATCATTAACAAAACCCTCTGTCATATTGCTTACAATTGTCTGCTTTCTGTATTTGTAAAATGAATAAATAATCGCCAACGTAATTACGCCAATAATTAAAAAGTGTAGTCTTGTCGTGAAAATAAACCCTAGCAAGGATAATATGATAACAAAACGACTAATTGCGTTTAATTTGGCTTCAAATGACATCGATGATTGTAAAGGCAATATTTGTAGAATTGAATCGCTCTTAAATAATATTGTCGGTTCATTTGACCAAAATGGAGTTGTCATTATATATACTATATACTTTTCTTATAAAATATTATTTCCTACTTTTCTTCTTTTTATTATTTGTATTACTATTTGTAGTAGTATTTGGTGAAGGCTTGGCTCCTCGCGGGGTTCGCTCAACCTTCTCACCAGTGCTAAAGATTTTAATAATTTCCTCTTCGGACAATGCGGGTTTCACCGGTTCCATATTTGTATTCACTTGAGTTTTTGGGGTTTGGTTCATATTACTAGCAGCCTTTGCCTTCATTCGCTCTCGCATTTTTGCTGATTTCATATTCTTGTTTAATTGTGCTTCCATTGCGCCCATATTTACCTTGGTATTTTTACCTAAACCGGGAATACCCATTTGGCTAAACATTTTGGACATGTCTCCCATTCCAGGCATATTCTTCATTTGGTTAAGCAAATCCATTCCTTCACTCATTAACTCGCTTTCCTTAATTTCACCTGACTTGATTTTGGTCTCAATCTTGCCGCCAATGTTCTTCACCATATTCATGAGCTTACCTGGGTTCTTAAATAGTTTCTGAAAAACGTCCTTTGCGTCTTTGGACTCGTCAATATCCAAATCCAATTCGGCAGCAGTTTCTTCTGCTAGCTCCATGGCTAATTTACCTAACTTGCCCTCCATCATACTATTAATATGCTTGTGAATATCATCGACATTTGGCATGCTTTCTTTAGAAGTACTACCAGCTTCTCCATCTCCATCGTCTTCTCCCTCGTCTTCGGCATCACCATCACCTTCTTTGTCGCCTTCTCCGTCAACATTTTTCTTAGTAAAGTTATCAAACATTGACTGCATATTTGTCATAGTCTCGGCTAATTTCTCCTTCAACTCGTCTTCATTAATAGCTTCAAATAGTTTCGCAGTGTCGCCTAATTCGGCACTATTATGAACCGACCCAATTACTGAAAACAAAATTAGTTGTAAATATTTCCATACAGTTTCTCTAGTATTATCACTAATATCACACTTCCACAATTGATTAAATACAATACCTGGTAAAAACTCAGTGTTTATATTAGAGTCGCCATTAAAAATATCGGCATTCTTATACAGAATATCAAAGAATCGCTCTGGTAGCACTTTGACGCAATGACGGAATACAAAGGCTATCTCGGCTTTTGCTCTGGGATTAGTGTCGTCTTCTACAGAAACAGTAGTTCTTGTCCACCATCGCTTAATTAAACCACTGTATTCGGGGAAGGTTGTAACAATATCTGAAATAAAATCATTAATAATTTTATTAAATTCAGTGGGAATTGTTAAATCTTCTACAGTTTTCTTTGGTTGCTCGGTCATTTATATATATCTTGTATTACTGAATATATATTTAAATCAAACTAACAAAAATATATATTTTATATAAAATTATAAAAACTATTTTATAATTTAAAAAAACTATTTCAGCGCACATTTTTCAATTGTGACGGCTTTGGTAACATTTTTTACTATTTTTTCTATATTATCTTGCTGTTCTTGAACTGTGCCACCGGACATGGAGTTCATTACAATTTTATTGTATTTCACATTTTGTTTTGTTGTTGGGTCTCGACACCCTGGATGTTCCTTGACCCACTCATTAATGTGCTTAATATTTTTAAAAGCAATTAGTCTTATTGCGCTTTTTAGATTTGGTTTCTCGTCTGTTTCCTTTGTCCAGCAATTATTTTCTTTAATATATACTGTCTCTCGTTTCAAATCAGTGCAATGTATGGGTCTTTGGGTTTTATCTAAATTATTGAGATTCTTAAACAAAATTCTAGAAACACCGTCAGCATAATCCATGTGCGCAAAATTCTCCAGGTCGCACATTTGTATCGCAATTGTATCAACAAACTCACTCATATTCATTGCTCCTTTACACGTGTCATTTAGAAACAAATTTAAATTAAATGAGTTTATATTATTGTTTGAATTTACTGTATTATTTGTATTATTTGTATTATTTGTATTATTTGTATTTATTGAATTGTTTATAAATTCCTTCTTAACTAGTTCCATAATTAAGCTTTTAAAATCAGCATTCTCTTTTAATAAATACTTTATCATATTATCCTTTTTTAACAAGTTAGATTCATCATTAAGTTCATCTTCTGATTCATCATTAGATTCATCAACCACCTCATTTTCAGTAACACATTTTTTGTTGTGTCTCCAAAGACCAGCTCTATCATTATATTTTTTATCACATTTTTTACAACAATATTTACTAAATGTTGCTGAAATATCGTTGTTTTTTGCTGAAATATTGTTGTCAGGCGTTGTTTTTTGATGTTTAGCACTCAACAAATGAGCGTTCATATTATTTTTTCTACTTGTGACATAGTCACACTTTTTACAATAAAATTTGTTGCTTATTTGTTGCTTAATATCGTTGTCGAGCGTTGTCATAAACTAGCAAAAGAAAATATTTTTGAGATTTTGGATAAAAAACATTTTTTTTTATCATCACAAAATTTTGAAACCTCAAAAACAATTTGTGACGAGTATGGTCAAAAAGTGAAAAAAACAGTGTTTTTCAAAACTATATTTGGGTTTCGAAAATTGGACATTTCTTGGACATTTATAAATGTCCAATTTTCATTTCCCTTTTTACTTTTGGGAATTTTTCTTCACTTTTCAAAATAAAAAAAGGAAATAAAGGAAGGAAAGAAAATCATAAAATTTATATAAACATATTTATAGTAGAGCAGAAATCTTAGACAAATTTTGAATATACTTTATGGCCTTTGCTTGATTATCATGTCCCATGTTTCGAATCGGTTCGCGCAGCATATGAATATATTCCATAATATTATCAGATTGCTCATAGTTGCCTAGGTCCACTGTATAATCCTTTTCCAAAAAGAAACTAATGTCCCCATTTTCAATCTGGGTTTTATAAGGAGTAGCAACATAATTAATCCATATTTTTATAAGCATCTTGGGATTGGCACGACGAATTGTTGATATGGAATTTTTTGCCGATACAATTTTGACATTATTTGGAAACACATTACTAATATCATTAATAAACTCAGTAAAATGGTCATTAAAAATTGTTGCAATATTTGGATTCTTTTTAGACATTGTTATAATCTATTAATTATTACTGATGTTAATTCTTTATATCTATTTTTAGCTTATAAACTAGAAAAACAGATATAAACTAGAAAACAGATATAAACTAGAAAACAGATATAAACTAGAAAACAGATATAAACTAGAAAACAATATAAACATATTTATTATTAGAATACAATAATGATACCAAGATATATTTTTTGCCAATGTATGAAGCCATGGAAATTATGTATTAATAAACAAAACAGTTACAAAGTAGACGTCCGAGATTTATTAAATTCATATAATATGAATCCATACATACATATAGGAAAAAACAACTATGTAGATAATATAAATTACAATATAAATTACGATTTTATAAATAACAAAAAGACTAATACTAAATTTGAATGTTGTCGACTCTAAACAACCTTAAAGTCACACCATTTACCGTCCTTAAAATAAATTATATCGCAATTTTCTCCATTTTTTTTCAAATATTTAATAAATTTTATAAACACATCTTTGTCTATAATTATATCCAAAAGGTTACATGATGTACACAGATTGCCCTTATCTGTCATTTTTATGTATTTTTTAGATACAACTCGACACTTACATTCGCTACAAGTTAATTCAGATTCAGGAATATCTTCATCATCATCATCATCAGATTCATCATCAGATTCATTTACAAACTCATGACTAACCATGTAGTCTTTTAAAATATTAATTAACACATCATACAATTTTTCATTAGTCGAAGACCCATATTCAATACTAGAGTCAGTATGTTTTGAATAATCAAAAACTACATATGGAATAATATCATTATTTGTACTCTTATCACTTAATTCAGACATTTTTGTTTAATTTATATTTACTTTACAATAAAAATAAATTAAAAATAATAAATCAATTTTTTATCCTTTATCCTTTATCCTTTATCCTTTATCCTTTATTTATAGGTACCAATGTTAGTTAATTCCTGTTCTCGTTTGCGCTGTAGTGCTTCAATACTCATTTCACTATCTTTCAGTTTATCTGTCTTATATTCAGTATCATCTTGAGGCAATTGCATCGTCAAATTCATGGAATCATTCAATGACACATAATTGTGCATCTGTCGTAATCCACCGTTACCCTTGACACTAAGCTCATCATCATTTTGGTCTAAAAAGCTGTAATTGTCCGACGCAATACCGCTACTAAATAGTCCACCGCCACTAAATCCAAAAGCACTAGGTTCCATATTATTTCTAGTCGCCTGTTGAACCTGGGCTTGTTGAACTGGTTTAAACTGCTTATAAATATCGTCACCATAAACCACCTTGTAATTCTGGTTTAATAGAAGCAAAGCAGGCACTTTTGTTACATTCTCAGGCATAATAATTTTCTGACCATTTTGAAGGACAATAAAAATTTTACCATTCGTGTCTTTGACACGGTTATCAATACAAATAAAGTGAATATCTTTAGCCATCTGAGTTTTAGATACAGTTTGAAGCAATTTTTTAGAAGGTTCACAGAAATTACTATAATAAAGAATACTACTCATTAAATTATAATATTTATTTAAAATATTATTTTTAACTCATTTCAAAAAATAATTCTAAATTATAAAAATATAAATGATTCGTTAAATAAAATGTTAAATAAAATTGAATTAAATCTGATTTAAAAATAAAGACAATATAATATAAATACAATGAGCACCAGAATTGAAAATTTAAAGGAAACCGACGAAATATTAACATTCACTATTTCAGGTGTAGATGTTAGTTATGTAAATGGTATACGTCGCACAATATTATCTGATATTCCTATTGTGTGTTTTAAAACAACGCCACATGAAGAAAATAAAGCAAATATTTTAGTCAATACAAGTCGGCTAAACAATGAGATACTAAAGCAACGACTCAGTTGTATACCAATTTGTATTAAAGATTTGGAAATCCCCATCAAGAATTATATGCTAGAGCTTGATGTCGAAAATAAGACTGATACTATTATTTACGTGACTACTAAAGAATTCAAAATAAAGAATATAACAACCGATACTTATTTAGAGGAAGGCGATTTGCGTAAAATATTCCCGGCATATGTCCCACCAACTGGCAAGGGCGAGTATTTCATTGATTTTGTCAGATTGCGACCTAAACTTTCAGAAGAAATGCCTGGTGAGAAAATCAAACTGACTTGTGCGCTCAGTATTGGAACTTCCAGAGATGATGGCGCATTCAATGTGACAGGAACATGCTCGTATGGATGTACTCCAGACGATGCTAAAATTGTCGAAGAATTGGCTAAACGAAAACAGAAATGGGCGGATGATGGCAAATCGGAAGCCACCATTGAGTTTGAGGCGACAAATTGGAAGCTGTTAGAAGGTCTTCGATACGTCAAGCGTAACAGCTTTGATTTTATTATACAGACGGTTGGCATTTATGAAAATTCTGAAATAATTATAAAGGCGTGTCAAATATTGATGGATAAGTTTGTTGAGTTGAAACAAATTTTGGATAAGGATGCCATCGATATTCATCCAGCAGACAGCACAATTGAAGCCTGTTATGATATTATTTTAGAAAACGAGGATTATACTATTGGAAATATACTTAATTATGAATTATATAGTGTATATTACAGGGATTTAAAAAAACTGACTTATGTTGGATTTAAAAAGATGCATCCACATGACACACATAGTATTTTAAGAATGGCTTTTACAGATGTTACTTCTGGCAAGGATACTGTGCGTCAAATGCTAGCGACAATATTTGAAATGGCATACAAGGAGATAAGACATGTCAGGGGACTATTTGACGGTGGCAGAAAATAGAAGCATTGTCTGGTTCTTTAAGTTACTTTTTGAAATAATATATATTTTCTTTAAGTTACTTTTTGAAATAATATATTTTCTTTAAGTTACTTTTTGAAATAATATTTGTTGATTTTGTTTACTCATTAAACATTGAAATCAAATCAATATCAAAATCGCTGAGAAAATTGGTTCCATATTCAATTTCGTTATCTTTATCTTTATCTTTGTCTTTGTTATCTCTTAAAGCGCGATAGTGTTTAATATAATCCTCTGCCGAAAAATCATGGTCTACAGTAAATAGAGTCATACAAATACAATATTTTTGTTTCGAATAATTATCTAACATGTATCGCTTCACAATTTTTTTTATTTTATTGAAAATGCTGTCAAATTCATTATCAACCAATGATTCCAATGTATTCTTATTCATTGTTTCATTAGACCCATCTTTGTATTCAATATAATATATAAAGCTTTTCACTTTTGACATTCCAATAATATAATAATATAAATATCAAATTGTATTTAGATTATTTTCTTATTTTGACACTTATTTATTCATTAAACATTGAAATCAGTTCAATATCAAAATCGCTGAGAAAATCTGTTCCATACGCATTTTCATATTCTTCTGACAAAGTACGATAGTGATTAATATATTCACTAGCTAAGATAGTATGTTCTGTAGTAAATACTGTCATACAATATTTTTGGTTAGAATCATTATCTAATATATATCGCTTCACAATTTTTTTTATTTTGTTTAAAAAACTGTCAAAATCATTATCAACCAAGGATTCCAATTTATTCTTATCTATTGTTTCTTCAGAAATATCTTTGTATTCAATATAGTATCCAAAGCTTTTTACTTTTGACATTCTAATAATATAATAATATAAATAAAAATTTGTATTTAAATTATTTTCTTAATATTTTCTAGTTCTTCTCCTGCTTCTTCTATTTTTCTTACTTCTCCTGCTTTTCTTACTTTTCCTAAGTTTGCGACCACCAGCAGGAGTAGCAGTACCTTGACCATAACGAGTGCTCAATTCAACTTCACCAGTATTATTGGGGTCAATTTTTGAAGGAGCTATTTTTGGTTTTGAGACTGTTATATATGTTATAATTATCATATTAAAAACTTTTTTGTAAGCATTACTTGTTTCTTTAATCATTAATGTTCCTATTTCAGGTGTAGCTTGAAAAAATGTTAGAACTAAAGATCGTAATAATGATACTGTATTTTCATCAACATTCTGTAAAGATTTGTAACAATCATAATATGTTTGATTGTTTTGGCAATTATCTATAATATACTGAATAGCATCACACATAACGCAATTAAATTTTCCATCATCAGTTGTTCCATCAATAATCAATAATCAATTGTTTAACAAATTTATCTACATAGTCTATTAAATCCTTATCAGATGGTAAAACAGGTTGTTTAACCAATTTCATTATATTTATATTAACACAATATTATAATTATTTTATACTAAATCCGCTTTCAATGTATCCACATTGCGTTTCCTAAAATTGTGATTTAGACAAAACATTAAAAGACTCGGTGCCAAATTATTCACATAATTAATAACCACAGTATTTGTTACAGCACCCTTTGTCTCCCTGAGATGTGTCAAATAATGCTCATGTAGCTTAAACATATGTGTCCTGTATTGCTCATGAAACTCCTTCAAAGGCTTCTCCTTCTTGACATAACATGACACATAATTTTGATGAAGCGTATTCGTAAACATATGAAGCTGGTCCCTAAACTTGGATAACTCTGGCTTCGTCTCGGGATAGAACTTAATAAATTCAGGTATCTTCCCATCTTTTCTCAAAGTTAAATACTGATACTGAAGCTTCGCTTGATTACCACGCAACTGACGCACCTCTTCGTAAATTGGGTTTCTAATCTTACAACGCTCATTTGTTACAGTATTACGAATCACAATACCCATAATATTATATGGCGTATTTGGACTAGCAAATTTGATGATTAGCTCCAAATAAGATAAAAACTCATAGGTTTCGGGGAATCGAATAGTAGTGGCACTCCACAATCCGTTTTGCTTGATAACTGACAAATCCTGAGGATACACATTAATAGAACCATCAAGCTCATGAATAATACTATATACTTCAATCAAATATAGCTGGGGCTTCGAAAATGGCACAACAATGCGGTTACAAGGGTGCTGTAATACAAAACTGTAGCAGAAGCCAGGGTGTAGCGCGTGGATGTTTAACTGATTTGTAACACAGGCTTCCTGGAACATTTCGTTGAAGGTTTTAGCATTACTATTAGTACCAGCATTAGCGCCAGCATTAGAACTTTTGAAAAATGACATATTGCCGCCAACCGTGCTTCTAGTCGCAATTTGCCAGCTAGCAGCAGCCGGATCGAAAAACACATTAATCATTGTTCCTTCAACAAATTCCTGCGCAATAATGTTTTTCTTATAATCCGACTCAGAATCCGAATCCGACTCAGAATCAGAATCATATACTGGATACATTTCCATAAACTTGTCAGCATGTAGCGACTTGGGAGGCGAAAAACAGACAACATTGTTTAGCGAATTAATAATTACAGAACGAAAAATGCCATAATTTGGTATCAAATCTTTAGACAAGATGGGCTTTTTATATCGAATAATTCGATAACGTTGATTTAATTTAGTAGAATATGTAATTGTATTAAGATATTGTTCTCCTAAATTAGTAGAAGAAGAAGTAGTAGAAGTAGAAGTAGAAGTAGAAGAACAGCAGTCCTTATTGTTGCTACTATTGCTACTATTGCTACTATTGCTACTATTGCTACTATTGCTACTATTGCTATTAGTAAGAATATTGATAAATTCTATATTGTTAGTTAGTTTGTAAATATACATCTGTTTCTTTTTATAATACAATAACAGTTTGTCTTTAAATCTATTATACAAATACAAATACAAATACAAATACAAATACAAATACAAATACAAATAATATAATATTTCTATTTACAATATTATTAAAGATAAAAATTTCTATTATAAATATAAGATAATGACACAATCATCTGATAATGAAAAATCATTAAATGACAAATTAGAAGAAGGATTATCATCATTTATAGACAAAACAAAACAGGCTACAAGTAATTTAGTGGACCAAGCAAAAGATGCGACTAGTGGATTAGTTGATAATGTAAAATCAATAGTTCCTGATATAAGTATTGAAAAGAATGAAGACGAAACACCGGGATTAAATGCTCCTGCTCCTGAATCTGAACCTACTGCTATAAAGGGAGAAGCAGAAGCAGAAGCAGAAGCAGAAGGACCGGGAGAAGCAGAAGAAGCAGAAAAGGAAGAAGTTATCCTCGAGTTAGGCGACATTATTTACATTTTAGACCCAACCAATGAAATATTAAACGATAATACATTTATTATTGAGTTTATTAATCCTACAAAAATAAGACTAGTTAACATCAAGTCATTTGAAAAAACACAACTAAATATTGATGCGCAAGGTATTATTGGAGAAGGCACTATCCAAGAAATTAAAATATTAAGTAGAAATTCAGATAAAGGATTTGCCAGACAAAATGGTCTTTTACCTAGTAAATGGGTAAATATATATTTTGGTGGCGACTTTCCAGCTGTAATTACTGGTGAAATCACAAATTTAGAAGAAGATATGATTGAATTAAGAACAAATGATGGCGACACAATTTATATTAATTTTAAGTATCAAGGTATTCCTGAAAATTTGCCAATAGAGACATTTGAAATCAGACCGGCACCTGCCGTTAAGACAGAAGGAGAAACAGGAATAAAACAAGGAGAAGAAGGAGAAGAATTTGGTGAAGAATTTGGTGAAGAAGAATTTAAAGAAGAAAGAGGAGAAAGAGGAGAAAGAGGAGAAAGAGGAGAAAGAGGAGAAAGAGGAGAAAAAGCCATACCCAAAGCAGCTGTTCATGAAATGGTTAAGCAATTTATCATTGAAGGCGACCAATTCTTTCTAGGCGACACTGTCAAAGTCCAAGAGTATGTCAATATTGACAAAGAGAAATACCGATTCAATATTGAATCTCAGACAAATGATTTATTAGAAGAGATGGTATCCACTATTCCAAATATTAAGCGAACACCCAATGTCTTGAATAATATTCACATTATGATTACTCGGTTTATTGAATTACGAAACCAATCGTCAACATTTGATGTAAATCACAACATTACCGGTATTACTAAAAAAACAGCTGATGACAAACCATTAGCCAAATATTTATCCGGTTTCCAGAATACATTGTATTGGCTTTTGTTAGTTGCTAAGAATGTTAAGAAGGTTTATAACAAGGACGAAAAGAGTATAGACGAAGATGTTAATGATATCCAGTATATTGATGTAAATAAGGACATAAACGAATTAGCCACATTATTTAAAAATTACAGAGCTAATGTTGTAAGTGAAGGGCAGAATAAATACGCTGAACTGTATAACTCAATTAATCCATTTTTGACACCGTTTTTGAACAACGATAATGAATTTGCTGATGAACTAAATAACTCATCAATTATAAGTGGCTCTATTAATAGCAATATTAACGCAATTATTGATAATTTAGGCGACCTTTATTCCACCATTGTTGCTAATGATAGTGAATCGACGCGTAAATTTGTTATACAAAGGTATTGTCTTGGGTTAGATAGATTGGAAGCAACCAATTTGAAGGGCAGTAAAATGGTCGCACATCGCGTCAAACTAACACCAAATGATACTATAAAAATTAAGTCAATTATTACATTACCTGAGCCCACTGTGCGCTTTTCGCAAATTAACCTACCTGGGTCAAATTTGTTAGTTAAAGCAAATCTAAATCTGAATTTCATTAATTATTGGCAACTATTAAAACAGAAAACAGCAGTAGAAAACGTCGATATTACCAGCCTAAATGACGAGATTGAATATTCTGGCAATAATTTTGTAGATAATATAAAAAACTACATCTTAGACTTCTCGGAAAATGAAAGACCTGCTGGATTATCAGACCTAGATATATATACTGATTTTTTGAAGATTATTATTCCCAAGACTCGTGTGCTCTTCAATCTGGTCAAAAAATATATCAAAGGCAAGCTGTCGATGGTCGACTTGATTAATTATTTGGAACCGTTTTTAATTTATTCAAGTGACTTGACATATATGCAATACATTGAATTTAATAAATTTATTCAATCGAAAATCAGAGAATATAACAGTAACTTTGTTGAATATAGCAGAGCATTTGCTGCTATAAAAAACATGAATATAAAGGTAGTATATAAGAATCCTTTATTTACTCTATTGAACGATAATCCCGAAATAGATGAAGCTGTATTTGACGCATATGGATTAAATGACAAGACAAAATTGCTTACAATGTCTGGTTCCGAATTTTTAAAACAGATTAAATTAGATGATTTTGGTAATGTATACAATATTGGCGTCGCGTTTAGTAATTTACAGCTAATGTATCCTACATCTTTGAAAACTATTTTTGAGGCGGACAAGGATAGTATAAAGGCTCAACTAGATAAAAACAAGGCTGATGACGCATGTACGTCGTATATAATTGCAAAGAAATATTACTCCAGTGAGCGCCTACAAATTGATAATGGACAAATAATTTATTTCGACAAGGATTTTGATACGACCAATTATGATATTGTTGATGTCGAATTTAAAAAAGAACGCGACTCACTAACAGCCGAAGAACTAACATTATATTTAACAGAACAGTTACAAAAGAAATATAAGAAGGATGCCGATACTGCGGCATATATGGCAGACACTCTTGTAAACAGAGCCAAACGCGTCAGAGATGGTCATTATGCGATTCTAGCAAAATCAGAGGCGGGTACTTTAGAACCCACTGGATTAGAATATTATATTAGAAAGGACAATCAATGGACACTAGTTCCAGATGTAGACCCAGAATGGTTTATAACAAATGACGATATATTATGTAATATTCAGACAGATTGTTTATTCAAAACTAACAAATCCGATGGTGAATGTGAGTCAATAGAGGTCGCGCGTGAAACAATGGTGTCTAATGCGCTAAAAGAAATATTAGACCAATTTGACAAAAACTATCAAATATCTAAGGAGGATTTTAATGCGAAAATACAAGCCAAAGTTAAGTATTATAAGGAAATCTATGCTCGTCTTCAAGACATTAAAAGTCGCGCATTTTTAAAATACAATAATGAGAAATATGAACTTGGTTTAAAAGCCTTAGAAGATGTTAAGAATCAAGTTATATCACCACACACTAAATTGCGCAACCTAATATTGAGTCAAAATGATTTTGTTAAGAAGCAAAATGATATACTACTATTTGCTCGAAAGTTTACTAGAAAAGGTAATAACAATATTCCTAATATTAATGATAGTGAAATGGAAAATGAATGGTGGTTGTATTGTAAAGAGACTAACACCAGATTGTTGCCGTTATTCAAATACAAGCTGGCAAAGGTATTTGTAACGGACCCAGATAATTATCAGACAGTATTAAATGAGTTGATTAAACAGATTGGCAAAATTGGAAGCAATGGTGATGCTTGGACAGATGTAAATAGTGGTGAAGTAATATGTTTTATTGAGTCAGATGTAGACGAGGGTTACAAAGACGGATTCAAAGTAAAGAGTCGTGAAGTCATGGAGGAAGAAGCATCTAGTCAAAGCGCATCAACAACAAATACAACAAATACAACAAATACAACAAATACAACAAAATCAGCAAATAAAATCAAGTTATCTCCCGATGGTCAGCTAGTATCAAATGTTATAAATGGACTCGCATCTAACATGGGTATAAATATCGACAATTCAAGCTCATTTATAATAAAAGTAGTGACTGAATTAATGAACGACTCAAAAGTCATTTACAAGGAATCTGCTTACAAGGAAAAAGAGAAGAAAGCAGCAAAGGAAGGCAAGAAAATACCCGAATATGGCACTGTCTACAGTCAAACACTTCTATTTTTGACACTGGGTATGTTTCTAATTGGCGTCCAGACAAATGTTCCGTCTTTAAAGACTAGGAAGACATTTCCAGGCTGTGTCAGGTCGTTTAGTGGCTTCCCTATTGAAGGCGAAGGCGATGATAGCGGTCTCAATTATTTATCATGCGTTGCTTTTAAAATGAAATCCAAAGTTATGCCGTGGGATGCTTTGGCAAGAGTGAAAGAGGAGAAATTAGCCGACACAATTAAGCTATTTACCATACGATATTTGTTGCCCTATTCTGAAGTGGAACAAAGAATCAAGGAAAAAGTAGAGTATTTACTAACAAATCCTGAACAAGACATACCAGATGACTATAATTTAGATAATTGGACAACATTTTTGCCTCCATTGCGCCGGTTTCATATTAAAGGACTTCAAAGTGTCACTGATAGTTTCAACGAGGATTTTGAGCGCGATATTAAAATAGGTAGTCACAAACAATTCGAAAAGTTGTTAGTTATAGAATCCAAAATTATTGCGTTTTCATTGGCTATGCAAGAAGAAATACAGCAAATAATCGAGAAGAAGGATTTATTGTTGCGTTCAGCAAATAATCCATTTATGGATAATGCGTGTTGTAATGAGAAGGAAAATGTCAATAAAACAACTCTGGAGTATTTCATAAATGATAATCCAAATATTGGCGTTTATAACAATGTTGTAAAAGAGTTGTCCGCGGTATTACAGGATATTAAGATACTAACACAGAGCTCAATAATGTTAAGTACAGTAGATACCAAGCGCATATTTCCTGAAATACCAGAGAATTACAGCGAAGAGACAATTTACAGAGCATTTATTGATTTATGTAAGTTCCAGTCGACAGTGCCAATTGACGAAGACTTGGCGACTATTTGTATTGATAAGCCGGATTATTTGAGTAAGAATGACACGTTACAAGAAAAAATAGCAAAACTAAAGAGAGATGGGCGAAATTATAATAAAGCGTCTTTTTTACGCCTGTTCCAAATTGTTAGTAGAAATAATATAATTCGCATCTCATTGTTTGATAATGAAACATCATATTCTGATAATTTGAGAAAACATTTGGTAAAAATGGACAATGAAGATGACAATATTGTTAGTCGCGGTTTCAGGCAAAAAATGGAAACATTATTGGACACCTACGATATTGCTATACAAGAAGACACTGAAGATATGAGAATAATGAAGAACCATTTGGCGCATTCAAATGATATGATGCGCAAAGATATTATTGATTTTATTCGAAGAAAAGCAAAAGTAGGCACTGGTGAACTCAGACGAATTACCAGTTTCTTAAAGGATTTGACAGTTTGGGATTCTGATTTGAAACCTAGAAATAAAAATATGAAAATATCGGATGATTCAATGTATAATTATATTAATTTTTACAAGACGTTTATTTCGCTGCTATCAAATGTAATCCCAACAATGATTCTTAATAAACAAACACAGACGCTTGAAGCACCAAGTTATTTGGGATTATCAGAGACACATGCGACTGATTTGAAAAATATTGTGGAAGGTTATTATGAGCCATTGAAGAAATTTTATGGTAACAACTCAATTACAAATATTTTGTATGAGATACAAAGCAAATGTAAAAATCTTATTTTATTGGCAAATATAACACCTGCTTTAACAAATATTCAAATTGGTGGTTATAATAGTCAAAAAGCTGGCGAAAGAGAAAGAGCTGGAGAAAGAGCTGGAGAAAGAGCTGGAGAAAACTCTGATGATAAAGAAGAAGATGACTCCATTTTAGAAACACATTCTGTTTTTGACAAACGAATGGCAACACTATTATTTGAATATTATACATTACAAATATTTATTGAATACATAAATCTAACAAAAGACCCTAAGATGATTTCACGGATGTTAATTACACCCGAAGATGATTCAGACACAATTTACAGTGCTGACTTTTTAATAGAACAGCAATTGCGATTTAGTGAATCTGAACAACAATATATAGAAGGCGATGTAGTTAAATTACAAGAAACTGTGGCTAGATTGTTAGTTGCTTATATTACAATGATGATGAATTCAAAAGATACAATTGATATGTCATATGATTCAGTAATGGACCGCGTGTTTAAACTGAAGGAAAGTGAGAAGTATACATTTACTGACCGTTTACAGAATTTAACTGAAGAAGAAAGAGCAGTTGATACTATTTTGAAGGCGAATAAACTTGGCGTTTGGAGTAAAGGTTTAACAAAAGGTATAAAAGAATATGACCCGGAGAATTACGACCAAGAAAAACAGATGACTGAGCAGATTGCTGAAATAGAGAAGACTGTGAGACGCCGTAATACAAATGTTACTGATAGAAATGTTGATATGTTTCTTGAAGATGCGTTGGATGAAATGGCTACTGATGAATTTGTGAATAATGATGAAATACAAATGGGTGATATTAATGAAGATAACCATGATGGTGACCCATTTGGCGATGAACGTGACCAGGATAATGATGATGATTATAATTAAAAGTAAAAATAGTAAACAAAATGTAACAAAATGTAACAAAATATAACAAAATATCATGATATTTATATATTTTCACTCATTATAATATATAGCAATAATGAGTGAAAATTGGGATACAAAACGGTATTATACTAGTAATCGGGATGATACACGAAATAGCGAAGCAAATGATACAAGACCTTATAACAACAATAACAACAATAATAACAACAACAATCGGCCTAATGAATCAAGACCTTACAACAATAACAACAATCGGACTAATGAATCAAGACCTTACAACAATAACAATAATCGTCCGAATGAATCAAGACCTTACAACAACAATAATCGTCCTAATGAAAGACCACAAGGAACAAGTGTAGCAGCTAGCTCAGCAGTACCTAGACCATACAATAATTATAATAGACCTAATGAAAGACCTCCAACAGCAATAGCAGCAATAGTAACAGCACCTAGACTTCCAGGAACAAGTGTGGCAGTAAAACATAAAGCAACAGCATCAGCATCAGCTATGAGACCTGTAGAAAGTAAAAAATGCGCATTTGCCATTATCCATTTTGGAAAAAACCCAGTATATTTAGAACTCGAATTATATTTCTTCAAAATGTTGCGTCAATATACAAAACACGATATAATATACTTGTATTCTGTAAACGACACACCACAATCCTTTGTAGAAGCTGTAATACCATTTGTCACCGAAGCAGTTCCATATGATGACAAAGGTATAACATATGATGTTACTTTTAAAAGTGGATACACAAATTTCAATACATTACGCACTTGTAACTTTATATTCGCATATACATTGGATAAATATGATAGTATATGTATTATTGAATCAGATATGGTTATTATGAGAGACATAGATTCTATTTTTAGTCTTCGTAGTCCAGCTATACTAACATATTATATTGGAGACCGTCGTGTAAAATTTAATGATGAAGTCCGAAATAATCCGCGTGAAGTTATAGATAAATGTAAAGATATGGGACGAATAAATGGTGGTGTAATGTTAATAAAACCTAGCCAAAAATTATTTGAGACTTACAAATCAAAAATTCATGATGTTATTGCGAATGAATGTAAATATCCAAATGAGACATTATTTGAATATGTGAATAATTCATATTATAATTTACCAATACAATACAATTTATCACATTACCACGCAAAACCATATAGATTACAGAATTATGGATTAACGCCAAGAGATATTAATATTTATCACTTTAATGAAACAAAATATAAGCATATTGATATTATTAAGAATCCAATTGACGAAAATGGTGACAATTGGCTAGATATTATTCAAAAAGATAAAAAATATGAAGTCAAACAGTTGCCAATATTACATTACAAAAATACCGTGTATGACAGGTATCAGGCAGAAATATCTGAAATAATGAAAGGTTTAGACAAACCTATTCCAAAAGAAAAGGCAGAAAGTCCTGTATCTTCTAAAAAAGACGAAATAAGACCAATATCTCCATTACATTTGACTATGGTCCCTAAATCACCATCATCTTCTAAATCTAAATCTAAATCTTCTTCTAAATCTAAATCTAAATCTTCTTCTAAATCTAAATCATCTTCTAAATCATCATCCTCAGAATCTAAATCCAAATCTAAGAAGCCCAGATGTCCAAAAGGCACTCGTCGAAACAAAAAGACGGGCAATTGTGAAGCTTATACAAAACAGCCTAAATGTCCAAATGGTTCAAATCGTAGTAAAAAAACAGGCAATTGTGAACCAAAATAATATTATTGTAATATAAAACATAGAATACAAGGAAGCATGATTGGTTTGATTATTGCTGCTAGTGTAGTTATTTCTGGATGTGTTTATATGATATATGACTTAAATAAAATAGATAAAACAGAAACAGACAGTGTTTCACCTAGAAATAATCCCATTTTATATGATTCTACAAATAATCCTTATTCTGATACAAGTAGCACAAGTAGCACAAGTAGCACAAGTAGCACAAGTAGCAACATTAGTGAGTACGACCCATACGCATTTCGTGGAGGTGGTTCAAGACGTAAGCATAGAAAAAGCAACAAAGGTAGCAAAGGTAGCAAAGGAAGCAAAGGTAGCAAAGGAAGCAAAGGAAGAAAAAGCAGAAAGCATAATAATAAAAAGTCAAAAAGTAAAAACTCTAAAAGTTTTTAAATAATTATATATTAGAGATGTTAAAATCATTCATAAGAGAAAATGTAACTTTAGTAGCCATAATCATTTTTATTACATTATTTGGATTTATTTATATGATGAAACCAGCATGTTTTTACAAAGAGGATGGTAGCATCCGTGAATTTGGTGTTGGTTACAGAAACAAGACAATATTGCCTGTTTGGCTCATGTCGATTCTTTTAGGCATTCTGTCGTATTTATTTGTTCTATATTATTTAGCATATCCAAGAGTAAGTTTCATATAATTTGGACTTAATTTAATTTAATTTAATTAAAACGCGTATTGTTCCGCTTTAATTAAAAACTTTTATATTTCATTTTATATTTCATTCTATATTTCATTCTATATTCACTTTTATATTTCATTTTATATTCACTTTTTAGCTTAAAGACGCCTGGATGGAGCTGTTTAGCGCCGTTTTCTGGTCAATTGCTTCCTGTTCCTGTATATAATCGTCATATCCAGCTTTAATTTGAGCCACACTCTTTTTACAGCCAACATTAGCCAAATTATAATACACGACTGACGCAATTAATATTGCGGTATACACATACCAAAACGCCTCACCAATATTATCTTTCAATACAACGAGTGACAACAATTCGGTCTTATAATACTTAGTCTTTTCGTCATTTGTTGTAATATCTGGCTTCATTAATGGTTTCATAGTGTTCCAGAAATCCGCAAAATTATCCGGTGTCATTTTATTTATCAAGATTGACTTGTTATTATCAACCATTTCTGTGAGAGCGCTAGCTGCTTTTTCTAAATTACCAGTTGAATTGCCTTCTGCTTTTGCTGCATCAACCTCCTTCTGTAAATCAGTATTCATAATATCATCAAAAATCTCTTTGGCGCCACCTGAAATCGCATAGTAGCCAACCACATCAGAGAACGCACTTTTGAAGCCAGGAAAAATAACTAATACAGCAATCATAGTGCCAAAAATGAAGGTCCATGGAAAAAATGTGTACATTGCCGCGGTTCCTATATTTTCCTTAGATGAGCCACCACATTTAGCATTCAAGTATGCGGTATTCAGAATAAACTGAACAATACAAACGATTAACAAGTATAGTCCCAATTTAGGCAAAATAGAACTCTTATAATCATTGAAACAATCCATTTTAGGCTGACCAGTTACTTCATCAAAATCGGGTAGTTGGTCTATTGTTAGTTTGGGTTTCAATACTAAAAAATAAATTATAGTTAAAATAATGAAAAATAGTATTGATTGTAAATATATATCCATATATAGATAATTGGTATAATTTTTTTTTGTTTTTTAAAAGCATTTATTATAAATTACTAATGAGTTTTTATGAAGAACATGCTAAACCAAGATTGACTGAACCGGGTGTTAAATATTTTTTAAATGAAACACTAAAACAATGCCATCAATTCAAGGAAAAGCATTACAATAGTTTATTTAATGCGGGCATGTTTATTGGATTTTTAGTGATTTTAGGCATATTGTTATTATATAAATATAAAGGTAAACTAACACCTGCTGAGCGCCAAGAGAACGAAGATGAGAAGAAGCGCTATATACTGTCAAAGATACGAAATTACCAGCAATCTAAATTGAGAGCCCAGCAAGAGTTAATCACAGGGTTGCCGCATTGGGAAACCGAATTGGAAGAAATTAGAAAACATATGTAGTAATATATTATAACTGGGACCGGACCTTTACAGAAACAAAAATTTATAATAAATTTATATAGTTATAAATTATATAATAAATTATAATGACAGATATAATGGCAAATACAAATACAAATACAAATACAAATACAAATACAAATACAGGTAAGAAATCTGACAAAAAATCTATAGAAGAAGCTGTCAATGAATTTTATAAAATGAAAGATAGATATGAAACTACATACAAAGAGAAATATGTTAATCCATTGTTAAAGGATAGAAATTTAAGCAAAAAGGAAAAACGTATGGATTTTGCTAAATTGCCTAAAGCTGAATGTATCAATTGTAAACGAAATGTAGGAACGGTGTTTTCAATAACACGTTTTGAGGTGTTAACTAGAAGATATATTATAAAATGTGGCGACTCAACTGCTCCGTGTCCTTTAAATATTAATATTCATCAAGGATTTCATATTACATATGAAAATGAAATTAACAATTCTGTCAAAGAAATAGACAAGGTAAAAAGCGAAATTATTAAGGAAAAATACAATATGATGTTTGGATATGTTGATGATGACACGGCGATTCAGACATTTGAAAGTTTAAATACTGAATTAAAGCAAAACACGTCATTGGCTGGAAGTATTATAGAAAAGAATATACTTGTCAATGATAATCCGGACAGAACCGAATTGTTAAAGAAGTCAATTGATGTGTTTGGAAAAGAATATATATTACAGTTTAAACATATGGTAAAACAATATTTAGAAGAAGATAATGAGAATGTTGTAGAAGAAGCTGTTAATTTTTACAAGAATGAAATGATGCCACGAATTAAGGAAATTCAGGACCTAAAATACCAGATAAATATGGTTGAATATGACCCGGAACAAATGTTATATACATTACGCCAGCGCAAAAATAGTTTATATAATTTAGAATATGCGTTTAGTAATCAGGACAAGATTGTTGCGTTTGTTAAAGGTTCTGGACCTGGACCTGGAACAGGAGCGCCTAAAAATAAGACATTGAAAGTTAATAAATTGGGAAGTAAATCAAAGGCTAAAACAAGAAGGTCCATTGTGTTGGTTGAAGAGCCAGAGGAAGAAGAGAAAGAAGAAGAAGAAGAAGGAGGAGAGGAAAAACAAGAAGAGTATGTATATCAACCAAACTCGCCTGACTATGTTCCAAATTCACCGGCATACGAACCTAATTCGCCTGATTATGTTCCAAACTCGCCTGATTATGTGCCAAACTCGCCTGACTATGTGCCTAACTCGCCTGAGTATAATCCGACTTCACCGCCACAACAATATGTGCCAAACTCGCCTGAGTATGAACCAAACTCGCCCTAAATGCCTCCCTATATTATCAATTATGACAATACAGCATGGCAAACCTTAGATGGTTTATATAAAAAATTATTATACACCTTTGAAGATTTAAATCCACACGCCAGAGGCGTGCTATTTATATCATTCAAATGAAACGTTGCCGATAAATGAATTAAAACGTATAACCACCTTCGGTGGTTGTGCGGATTTAAATCTTCATCTGTGTAAAATAAAATAAGTATATATTATAAATGTTATCCAACTATATTAATATGCCAATATTTATAATAAGTTTTGCTATTGGTTTATTTTTTGTCTATGTTTTAGGTCCCGAGATTAAAACTATATATATGTATCCATCGCCGTCTAATTATTTAAAGACGCAATATAAAGACGACTCGAATCAGTGCTTTCAGTTTAAACCAGTCGAAATAGAGTGTCCAATAAATCCATTAGAAATAAAAACGGTGCCTGTTCAAATAAGAACAGTAAGTTAAAATTATTAATAAGTTTTATAATATTACAATTAATATTATAAAAACGCTCCCTCCAGGGATCGAACCTGGGACCTCTCGATATACGCATTTATTTTTGATAAATCTAACAGTCGAGTGTTGACTGCCAACTGAACTAAAGGAGCTTATGTAAAGGCACTATATTTCTTTACATACTATTATAGGTCGTTGTCTTTAAGTCCTTTTCCAACAATATATATTATATTCGCAACTAATTTAATTCCACAGTAAGAATTGTTGTATTTCGCATATCATCGCGACTAATAAACCGATTAATTTCATTTTTGTCGTTGTAATTCTGCTCTACTACGGTAATTCCAGTTGGCGTAATTGAGCTAACAACCGCCACGTGTCCATCAACTGAGTTTGCCATATAATTTTTTGTCCATACAATTAAACTGCCAACCTGTAAATTATTTCTAACTTCAATATTTTGTTTCCCGTCTAATGTAGTAAATTTAGCGTCTGGAATTTGAAACGCGCTAGTAACGTCACTAAATGTGATTCCGTGTGTAACTATTAAATATCTTCTAGCAAACTCAACACATTGCCATTTTATACCGGTATATATGCCATTATAATAATTACTATTACTATTATTGGTTGAATAGTCATAGTCATTATTTGAATATATACTAACACCATTCCACACACCCACCAAATCATCATTATCTGTTACTAATTTAATTATAAATAAAACTATACCTATAATCAATGTAACTGCTATAAACAATATAATAGGACTTATTTTTTTTTGATTAAAATACATTATTATATATAAATATAAATATAATATATAATGTATTTATCAAAATTTGTTCATAGTGAAACAGGCAAATATTTAATGTCGGTTCTATTAGGTTTAGGGTTGGCTACTTTTTTCAGAAAAATGTGTAGTGGTAAAAATTGTGTTATATCCAAAGCACCACCATTAGATGAAATAGAAGACAAAATATACAAATTTGACGGTAAATGTTACAAATTAGAAAAAAATGCCGAACAATGTGAAAAAGGAAAAAAAATAGTGGCATTTGCGTAAATATTTATTTACCACTATCTTTAGATATAATATAATATATTATGGCAGAACTAAACACTACAAGTATCAATGATTTACCAACAGACCCCGCAGGTGGTGGCAGTATTGGTGGCAACATATCTTTAGTCGCAAATGAGAGTAATTATAAAATACCTCAGACGCCGCAATATAATTCGCAAATGCATTCACAATCGCAACAACAACAAGGCTTAAGCCAAAGCTCAGGCATGTCTCTAGACCAATCTACCATTAGCCAAATTGTCAATGGGCTTCAACAAGCTAGCATTGCCGGTGCCACATCGCTCCCTAGTCGCGACATTCCGCAAAACACACAATCCATTGTAAATGACCCTGCTATACAAGCAAATTATGTGCCACCACCCCAACCTAATCAGACTGACTTTATTAAAGATGATGACAACTCATATACTTACAAAGAAGAGAATATTAACAACTCATTGGACAAAGTTTATGACGAAATACAAGCGCCGTTACTATTAGCAGTGCTATATTTCTTCTTCCAATTGCCTGTTATGCGTAAATTATTATTCCAATATGTGCCAATTTTGTGTAGCAATGACGGTAACTATAATTTCAATGGACTTGTTTTTACCAGCGCATTATTCGGCTTCATTTATTATTTCTTAACAAAGTCAATGTCTCATTTTAATAAATTCTAGAATCTAATACAATAATAATCATTTTATTAATAATCATTTTATTAATAATCATTTTATTAATAATCATTTTATTAATAATCATTTTATTAATAATCATTTTATTAATAAATTTTTAAAAACAAACTTAAATATTATAATACTAACAAATGTATTATAATAAAAAAATGGAAATAAATACCCGCGCATCATCAAATATCTCAAATATGATTCTTTTTGAAAAAATAAAAACAGGTAATCCAATTATAGATACTATTGTTTTGACATTTTTATTAACAAGCATCAATTACATATTCAAATGGTTCAACAATAATGTTTTGGAAAATCTAGATATTAGCATTTTCAATCTTAAATATATTTTGGATTATTTTACAAAAAAGAATGTAGTTGAATATGAAGGTAAAATATCATGTAATACAAATTATTATGATAATCAAATACATCAGACAACTTCATTCAGCGACTGTTTTAAAGCAATTTGGTTTCATATTATTGAAAATGTCAAGGAAAACAAAACAATTACTGCTATAAAAGAACACATGGTTTCACATAATGCTTTGTCTAAAGAAGATAAGAGTATTTATATAGTAAATCAATTAAACAAATTTTTAATTTCAGAAAAACATGAAATATACGCATACACATATATTGATAGTGAAACTTCAGGTGATAATGAAAAAAACGGTTCTACAAAAAGAACAAATTTTCAAAAGACAGAAAAAATTATTATCCAATTATTTTCTTATAAAAATGATGTTGAAACTATAAAACAATTTGTAGAAAATATAACAGCAAAATATATATTGTCTTTAGAAGAAACTCGTAAAGATAAACGGTTTATATATACACTAACAAATATTAAGTTTGAAGATAGTCCTTCTGAAAGATGGGGTGAAGTAATATTTGAAAGCACGCGTTCATTTGACAATTTGTTTTTTGAAAAGAAGAAAAATACAATAGAAAAGATTAATCACTTCTTGAAAAATAAAGAATGGTATTATAACAAGGGTATCCCATATTCACTTGGAATAGGTATTCATGGACCACCTGGCACGGGAAAAACATCCTTCATCAAAGCACTAGCAACTTATACTAATCGTAATATTATATGTATATCTTTGAAATTAATCAAGACAAAGAAACAATTAGATAGTATCTTTTTTGAAGAACGATATAATGATGATAATAAACGTCATAGTGTCACATTTGACAAAAAAATTATTGTATTTGAGGACATTGATTGTATTGGGAATATTGTAATGGATAGAGAGAAGAAGAAAAATAAGGCTAATTTAGATTCCAATCTTGGTCTCGGGCGAAAATTAACTTTAGATGAGATGACAATGACATCCAAAGTTAATATGGGTGATTTGCTTGAGACTATTGCTGAAATGGATGATTTGACAAAAAAGGGAATTAGTACATCAATCATTCCAAAAACAATTGGAGATGATGAACCAATTACATTGGATGACATCTTGAATTTATGGGATGGCATTCGTGAAACACCGGGGCGCATTATGATAATATCATCTAACCATTATGACGATTTGGATAAAGCATTGAAGCGCCCCGGGCGTATTGACATTACATTAGAACTATCTTATGCTAGTCGACAAATAATCTCGGAAATGTATAAACACTTGTTTGGAATAGATATTGACCCTGTTATATTAGAGCAAGTAAATGATAATTTTTATTCACCGGCTGAAATAATTAATATTTATATGAATGAGGAGCAGGAAAAAAACCGGTTTGTAAAACGGTTACAAATGAATGAGCATATTTAGAAATTATGCTGATGAATACAAACTGTCAACTATTTTTGATTGAAAATGTTCATTTGTAAAACCAAAATTGTTTACACGTTTTTTTACTGATTCCTTTTCTGAAGCCAAGGTATCATAATGTAAAATTTGATTTTGTTTTTCTTTTGGTTGTTGCCGTTGTATCTGAAGTCCCTTATTCATTACTAATATAGCACGTTTAAATTTTTCTAAAAAACGGTCACAATCATCTATTGTAATTGTCTGATACCCATCTTCTCTTATTATTTGTTTATTTTGTAATATTTGTTTAAACTTGAAATATTTGACATAATAATATATTTTTTCATTTAATAGAGAACCTAAATTAGGACAAATAAATAAAAGATTTTGCTTTGTATCACTAGATAAAGATATTTCAAAATTGTATTCTTTTAAGTCATCTTGAAAATAAGAAATCATATCTTTTGAAACTTCTTTGAAGTCAATATCTAAAAATTGTTTGTAATCATCAATTAGCATCTGTTTTTTGAAATCATATCTTTTAAGAGATTTAATATAACTTAATTTGAAAATATACTGATTAACTTTAGTATTTGTTGGATTTGGTGCTTGTACTGACACTTTGTATCCAGGGTCAGGTTCGTGTTCAGGTATATTTAAAAACCATCTTATTAAATAAGCAAAATGTCCTGCTAAATTTTTTATTTGTAACTCATCATATGGTATATTTTTGTCTGGCATTATTAATACATCAATATCATCGCTTCTATATTCTGACATATTTGGAATTCTGGATAAAGCAAGTTGTATTGCTTTGCCGCCCTTAAATAACATTTTATAGTCTTGACCAATCATTTTGTATGATATTATTCCAAATATAATCAACGCAGAACACAACAAAACATTAAACTTACTGAAATCAATATCAGTGTATTTAAATAATGTTCCAAATAAACTGTAAGGGTTGTTTTCTATTGGAGTATAAAAAGTAGGTATTATTGATTTGACTATTTCACAAATACTCCATGCTTGCGTTATTTTATTATTTGTTACTGGTATAGTTCCATCTACATTCATTATGTCATTTATTAATTTTCTTATAGCAAACATTTCATTTTTTAAAAAAATGGGTTGCCAAAATTCTGGTTCAACTTCAGGATTATAACCAGGTTCAGATGGTAATTCTAATTCTATATTTAACTTTACAAATGGCTTAGATGAAATAACATTCTCTACTGTTGGTGCTTCTATTGGTGCTGCTATTGGTGCTTCTATTGGTGCTTCTATTGGTGCTTCTATTGGTGCTTCTATTGGTGCTTCTATTGGTGCTACTATTGGTTCTTGGTTTAAGATACTCTCCATATTAGCTTTTTGCTGTTCAGATAACTGTTCAGTATTAGCACCGTTTTTTATTAAAAGTTCTATAAGCCGCTTATCATGTAATTCTATTGCTTCTAATAATACAGTTTTATCTTTACGATAATTTGTAAGATTAATATCAAACCCTTTATCTTTATCTTTATATTTCATAAAAGCTTTCAATATTTCTTCTCTTGTAGACATGTCGTGTATATTGTGAAAAATAACAACCAATGGTGGAACTAATGATATTAAGCCAGAAGATTCAGTATATTTGTCAACAGGAATACCTTGAGTATTTACTGGTATTAATGTATTTATAGCATTTTTGTTACCATTTAATCCATTTTTAAATTTGGTTATAGCATTGGTTATATTTTTTGAGGTTCCTGTATTAACAGCTTTTTGTAATTCACTAAATGAATTCATAAACATTTGTCGAAAATTTAATACTTGTATTTGATTATAACCACCTCTTAATATTCTGGTAGTTTTTCTTGTTTTTCTTGTTTTTCTTGTTTTTCTTGTTTTTCTTGTTTTTCTTGTTTTTCTTGTCATTTTTCTTGCCATTCTTCTTGTCATTTTTCTTGTCATTTTTCTTGTTTTTCTATATTTTATTGTGTTTCTTGTATTTGTATGTCTCCTTATTTTTCTTTTTGTCATTCTATAATATATTATGACAAAAATAATCTAAAAAAAGAATCCAGTCTTCTTTGTCTTCTTTACCCTCTTTCGCTTGGATTTAGTCTTTTGTTTACTAGATGATGGCTCTTTTTCTCCATCTTTTTCTTTTTCTCCATCTTTACTTCCATCTTTTTCTTCATCCGTTTTATCGTCTCCTTTTATCTTAGCATCAGTTGGTCTGTAGCGCAAAAACCAAGCATCATATTCAGGCTTACCTTTTTTGTTCTTAAGCTCCTTAAATTTCTCCGCCTTTTCAGCACGCATCTCTTCTACCGTTTCCTGATGACCCATACAATTAATTGAAAAACGTCGCAATACACCCTTTTGCGACAACCGGTTCTTCTCTTGAACCTCAAACAAGTATTTGGACATACATAATATACGATTCTTATCATAATATGGTCTGTTCGCATATAAAAATGCCAAATAAAAACTCAACATGGTATCAATTGTAGCTATTTTGACATCGTACCCAGACTCCTTAATTACATTATAACTATGGCACGCAAGAGGCTCATAAATAAACGCAATTGTATCGGCACCAACCCGGATTTCATAATGCGTCGCAATAATTTCACCAATTGCCGGGCGCTTAATAATCTTCACCTTCTTGACACCAATATCATGTAGGCGTTCTGTAACAATTTGAGCAGTTACAATTGGTTCCTCAGATAAAACATCAAAATCAGGAATTTTCAACAATTGACGACGTAAATGATGCGGCATATGCTGAGAATATATGGAAAGCGCGTAACCTCCAAAAAATACAACACCTTGGTCTACCAACGTTTGTTGAACATTCTCATAAATTTTATTCACATTTTCATTTTCACCCATTTTACGCTGGAAATCAATGTGTTTACACTCTGCTGTACTTAATGGATAATGCTTGTTAAGAAGAGTCAAGCGTTTCAATACTTTCTCCCAGCGAGACACATCGCCTGCCGGGCGCGATAGCTCTAAATACATTCCCATTCGTAGCAAATTTGGCGGCGCATAAAGTATGCCAGATATTCTAATTGATTCATTTTTAATCGCATTAAATAACTCCTTCGGTAATAATGTAATATCGGCTACAGGTATAAAATTCACAAATACTTTGAATGTGCCATAATGTTGCCCTGATTTGGCTTCAACCTCGATAAACCCTTCTTTGGCATAAATATCTGTTAATTCTGTTGCGTCATTTAAAGCATTTGCGCTGTAAAAGTCGTAATCTGGGATTTCTATATCTGTATTGTAAAACTGGTCTTGTTTTGGTAATATGTTATTTATAGCTGTTCCACCATAACAAATTAACTTCTTATTACGAATAAAATTCTCCACAATGGTAATTATTTTTTTTATTTCAGGTGAATTTGCGGATTTTCGCCCCTGTCGTTCTTCAGCCTTGTCTACCGCTGTACGAAGAATTGCCAATTCACAGTCTTCAAACTTCATTGCTTTATCACATATTTCCTTTTTCATTATATAATAGTCTTAATATATAATGATAATAATTATTTTATAAATAAAATGTTATAAATAAAATGTTATAAATAAAATGTTATAAATAAAATGTTATAAATTAAATATTAAAACTGAAGTAATCAGATTTAACCGTGCGGGGAGCATATGACAATGCGGGGTCCTGTGGTGGTGGCGCTGGAACAGTCACCTGTGTATATCTTAATACCAACGGCTTCAAAACAAACGCAGTATTATTTTCATCAAAGAATGCCTCATTTTCCTCAATATTTGAATCGATGTTTGAATACCGCATTGCCAACATTTGACACCCAGTCTCTCGTAAAACAATGGAACTAGGATTACCCGGATTTGACCCAGTATTTGGAATGCCAATTGTCATACATAATCTATTATATTGTATCAACTCATTTATATCTGAATTGTATTTAATATCATCAAATGTTAGTTCTCTCATGAACAATGAATTACTTGTCATATTTACATACTCGTAAAATTCTTGGCACTCTAAAAACGCCAAATTACTTCTGTCTACAATAATCGAAATTTTGCCCATTAACGCGGATAATGGTGTCGCACCATAATTGGTTATATTATTATTTTTCATATTTTCAAAACTATATGATTTACCCATTAATACATCTGAATATTTTTCAAAAATCTTAGCAAAATTTTTATACATCTTTTGATTTTCGCTCTTGATGCGCAAGTGGAAAATAATTGGGTCTGCTGGGTTTGGGGCACCAGAAGATGAAAACGCATTATTTACTATAGCCGACATAATATCGCTAAATTTAATATAATTAAATGTCTCTTTTACACAATAGTTGTCGGAAGTGCTTGTTGCGACTACTGGGTGGTCATCAATTGAGTAAATCTCAAAATCCAACCCTCTAGTACCTTGTTTTAATATGTCTTTTAATGTACACATGGATACATAATCATTTGTATAATTGCCACCGCTACAACAATTATAAGCCGTTTTAATATAATAATCTCTAAAATTATTTTGAAAATTTGGTTGTGTAGTATTTATAGAGAGTATATTTGTATTTAGGTTTCCATAAACACCGTCCATTAGCTGACAGTTTCGTGTAAGCATATTATCAGACATATTTACGTATATTGTAATACCAATTGCTAGTCCTACAACACCTCCAATAATTGCGCCCATTTTGTCCATTATTCCTTGACCTAAAACACTAAACATTACTGTCATTATAATTATGAGTGCTATGCCGCCAAAGTTACCCGTTCCAGTATAATAAAAATAATAGAGAAATGCGATAACTATTATTGCTAGTGTTAGCATGGTTAATAATGTGATTGAGGTGGCTTCTGACATATCTTTCATTCCTTTCATAGCATCTTGTATATTTTGTTGTGACTTGGCTACTATATCTGTTGTATTTGTTGTATTTGTTGTATTTGTTGTATTTGTTGTATTTGTTGTATTTGTTGTATTTGTCATCTTTTATATATTACTTTATAAATATATTTTTTATTACATTTTATTACATTTTATTACATTTTATTACATTTTATTACAAAAGCAATATTAATATTAAATATAAACTAATAATTAGTTAAAAAAATAATATGATACTATTATAACAATTAAAATGCCAGGAGGACTTATGAATCTAGTATCAATAGGACAACAAAATATTATTCTAAATGGAAATCCATCAAAAACATTTTTTAAATCAACTTATGCGCAATATACAAATTTTGGACTACAAAAATTCCGTGTTGATTTTGATGGCTCTAAAACACTGCGTCTATCCGAACCATCAACATTTACATTTAAAGTTCCAAGATATGCCGACTTACTCATGGATTGTTACTTAACTATAGCAATGCCTAATATTTGGAGTCCAATTATGCCACCACAAACAGTTGCTCAATCCGATGGCACTACTACATATACTGATTGGGCTCCATACGAATTCAAATGGATTGATAATTTAGGCGCCAAAATGATTTCAAAAATAAGTATTGTTTGTGGCAACTATACACTCCAGGAGTATTCTGGTGACTATTTATTGGCAGCTGTACAGCGCGACTTTACTAGCGTTAAAAAGAATTTATTTGATGAAATGTCTGGAAACACACCGGAAATGAATAATCCCGGTAATGCCGGTTCACGTGTTAACTCGTATCCAAACGCATTTTATACACCCGATTTACCTGGTCCTGAACCGTCAATCCGTGGGCGTATTTTATATGTTCCTCTAAATAGTTGGTTCGGACTCAAGTCGCAAATGGCGTTTCCATTGACATCATTACAATACAATGAGCTACAGATTGTCATCACGCTTAGACCTATTAGTGAACTATTTCAAATCCGTGATGTATTTGACACAATATATAATTACCCATACATTGCGCCTAATTTTAATTCGTGGTATATGCAGTTTTATCGCTTCTTACAACCGCCACCCGATATTGAACTAGGAATAACATCCTATACTGATACTAGAACCTTATGGAATGCCGATGTTCATTTAAATTGTACATATTGTTTCTTATCCAATGAAGAAGAGCGGCTATTTGCGCTGGAAGAACAGAAATATTTAATTAAACAGGTAAGAGAACAGCGATTTTTTAATGTTACGGGTCCAAATAAAGTGGAGCTGAATTCAATTGGTATGATATCAAATTGGCTATTCTATTTCCAAAGAAGTGATGCGAATTTAAGAAACGAATGGTCAAATTATACTAATTGGCCGTATAACTATATGCCTCTTGATGTTGTTCAGGGGTCGTCTGGCGGTGATTTTCTGATTTATAGAACGGATGCTTCGGGCAACCAAATTCCATTTTATATTGGACCCGGTGTTAATCCAAGTGGCAATTTAACGGGTCTCTTAATTACGTCGAATTATTCGCCTGAAAATGACAAGATGATATTGGTCGCAATGGGTATTTTGTTAGATGGGTCTTATAGAGAGAATATTCAAGCAGCTGGTATTTTCAATTATATTGAAAAATACACCAGAACTAGCGGTAATGCTCCTCAAGGTCTCTATTGCTACAATTTTAGTATTAATTCGAATCTGTCTGATTTACAGCCATCAGGGGCAATGAATATGAACCGATTTAGTCAGATAGAGCTGGAGTTTACGACAATTATACCGCCACTAGACCCATTAGCTCAGAGTTTGTCAATTTGCGACCCACAGACAGGTCAAGTAATTGCTGTCAATAAACCAACATGGCGCATCTATGACTACAACTTTAATCTAACATTGTTTGAAGAGCGCATTAATATTGTCAACTTTATTGGTGGCAATGTGGGTCTAATGTATGCGACATAATTCCACCTCATAACTTCGTGAACATTTTCAAAGGTTGAACCAAACATCATCTGAAAAGACTCTATATATCAAATAAAATGAAATATAATTTGATAACCAACACCAAAAACTACCCCATGTATAGGTGTCATTATACAATATATAACTGATTGCTGCTAAAATATACATTATTATTACAAACATCCATTCTTTATTTATTATGAATCTAATAGACAAAAATAAAATCCAAATAATAACAGTAGCTAGTCCCCATTTTAACCAATGCCAAGCAAAATGTCCATTTGACGCGGGAATAGTTCTAAAGTCAATTGATGACCATGGTTTTATTACAAACACTGCTGCTACAAAACACAAGTAAGCAATTATTGCGGCATATTTAATTTGTTCATTGTTAACAATTGTCAATGTTGCGAATATTGGCTGTAAAACTATTAACATAAGTCCTAACTGAGACAATATGTGGTTTGAAAATGATTTAGACCATATAAAGTACTCAAGTAATTGTATTAGCATAAATGATTGACAATATATTAAAATAGGCAGTGATATTTTGTTGTTCACATACGCAAATATAGAAGCAAATAAACCTAATATGTATGTATTCAACGATACTTTTGCGCTCCAACACATAATTATACTAATAAATAATATTATTATAATATTATTATAATATTATTATAATTACTTTTGTTATATTCAATAATTCTACATTTCAAAGGTTAAAAGGTTTAAGATAGGTTCGCATTTGCCGGAGTCGGTCCAATGTCATAGAACAAACCTGTTACTGTTAAAGTCTTCTTATATTCAGGCGTTGACCTATATTGTTCCGGTGCTGCTGAATATTCATAGGCTAATTCGTCATTATAAATTTGTGTTTGTAGGTTGAATTTGGGTTCCCATACCTTATAGCCATCATATGGTCTAGGCACTTGCGCATCTTTGTCTATTATTGTGGCACTTGTACCAATATCATATGTTAAGGAAGAATGTTGCGAGTTCTGATTATAAATTAGCCCCCCTGTTTCTAAATTGTCGGAAGGCACATATGATTGAGGTGTTGACGGTTTAGATTGTTCAGCTACAAATTTATCATGAATTTGTTTCAATAATGATTGACATCCGTCTTGATAACAATCTACATCTGTAGAACATTGCTTGCCAGTTTTAGAACATTTAGCATTATAGCACGCATTTTGGCAACCTTGACTATCATTTAATGGCATATTTACATTATGACTGTAGTTATTTGTATTGTTATCATTGTTATCATTGTTATCATTGTTATTCTCATCATTCAATTGTGTATTAATATTTGAATTGCTCTTGTTAAATGTATTTGGGTTATATGTGATGTTTCCGTATAATATATTGTCAACGGTAGTTGTAGGCTTTGTTCCAAACCCTTCTTTAATTCCAAAAAAATCTGTGTTAAATAGTTGTGTTACTAAAGCAAAAAATAACATAATTACAATAAATGACAAAATAATATATTTATATTTATCTATTATATTCATTATAGTCATTATATTTATTACAGTCATCCTATAAAATATAATTATATAATTTAAAATTTATAAATATATTATAAAAAATAAAATTTTTATTCATTATATTAGTTTAGTTATTAGTAAATTATCTACAAAATTTAATATATATTTATTATAAATAATGTCAGATACAAATACAAATACAAATAATGATGCTATAAACAATAAAAAAAATAACAATATAAATGGTCCAGATGTAGGTAATTTTCTATTATATTACGCACTAGGTATGTTAGGCATTGTTTTATGGGTTTTATTTGGGACAGCATGGCTCTATATATCTAAACTTGTGACGTCTGGTATTCCAATTGACATAAAATATGAACCATATAGTTGCGATATAAATCCAAATTTGGGTAAAAATTTAAAGGATGGTAAAAGTGTAAAGGTTCCAATGAATAGTATACATCATTTGGGTTTGAAAGGACTAGCATTTTGGGAATTGTGGTCGCAAGATGCTCCAGCAAATAAATGGGAACAAGAAGCTACATTTGAAACGCAAGAGTTTTTAGATTCATTCAATGGTACATTTATACAAGAATTTCGTGATTCAGCAAATATTAAAGGAACTGGTCCGGCGGCTGCTAGTGGATTAGATAAATACTGCTCAATTGTGCTAAATAATGTGGCTGCTAGAGGATTTAAATGGTATGATACGTTTAGTTTACCCGATAAATTAAATGACAGTTTTAAAATATTTATTTATGGGCTATTTGGATTAATTTTGTTCCCAATAATCTGGGTGCTCAACGGCATGTGTTCATTTTATTATCTTTGTAAAGCCGCATGGAAACAAGAAAATCCAGATGACCTCAATGATGGCGGTGCGGATAATATTTTAGGTTCTTTGAGTAAATTGTTAGATGATAATGAATCTGGTCCAGCTGGAATAAAGAATTGGTCAAAACGCATTGGAAATGGATTTATATGGCTCATATATTGGCTACTAATATTTCCTATTCTTACCTTCTTTGTATGCCCATTGTATGCCACATTTATGCCATTTTTCAAGCTGTTATGGTCTGGGTCATACTCATTAAAAGTTGATAATAAGTTTTACGCCAGTAGCGAGCAATCAGATACTAAATCATTTTGGGATTTTATCAAAGACACATTTGCTTATAAACGCACATTTTTGCTATTTTTGTCTATACTTAATTTGTTTACTTGTGCGAATACATATTTAGGCGAAATGTATTTTGGAGCAGTGGGTCTTGCTGTTGTATTGGCTATTGTGTTTGGAGATATATTTGTAAATACAGCGCCTAATGATAATACCATGATTTTACAACAGGTTAACAATACACCTAAAGCTCCAAAGCTTAGAAGACAACCAATACATAAAGGTTGTATGTTTCCTAAAGAAATTAAAGAAATTGATAATAAATTACATGACTTAAATTTAGAACTTACATCACTAATACAAGAGTCTCAATCTGTTACTAATACAGTAATTAACAGTTTAATATCAGATTTAAAAACTATGGGAACAGACCTGAATAATGAATTTACTGCTATTTCTATCTCAGATGATAAGACTAAGGTAGATGCGTTTAAAGAAACAGTAGAGGAGGGTGAATATAAGAGTAAGATTAACCAATTAAAGGCAGAAATAGAAAAAGCAAAAGAGGCAAAAGAAAAGGAGGCAAAGGAGGCGGAAGAAAAAGAGAAGAAAATACAAGACGAAGTTGACGAAGAAGAGAGAAATCGTACTGCTGCTAGTCTTAATACTGCTGCTGGTTTTAGTTCTGGTTCTAGTTCTAGTTCTGGTTCTAGTTCTGTTTCTGAAGATACTTCAACTGCTGCTAATACTGGTCTTGATACTGATTCTGATAGACCAAGTATTACATCTAATAATTATAGTGTTCCAGTTGATAGTGGCAAATTAATTACATATGTAAATGACCGCAATAACCCATCTACTAAATCAGACCGGAACCTTGCTAAACAAAGAGCTGAAGATTCAGGTAATTCCAATGATATACATAATCCCATGCTTAAAAATACTACTATTGAAAAGCCAGGTCAAGGCATTGATACATCTATCAATCCTATACTAGCGCAAGAAAGTGCTACTGCTAATTCAGGTGGACAAAAAATAGGTGGTTCTTTAAACCCTGGCATTCTAAGTAAGGATGGTAGGATATTAACACTCGAAATCCCTGGAAAAGGCAAATTAAACCTAGCTATTGACGATTGTATAGAATTTGAAAAAGATGGTAAACAACAATCTGGAAAAATAGTTGGATTCGTACCTACATATAAAAATGAAGGAGCAGACATTATTTTTATTGACTTATTTGATGGTACCAAATTTGTTTCAACAGGGTTAGCAAGACAATTGTTAAGAACAAATGGCAGAGAAAGAGAATCCAGACTTATTAGTGATTCAAACTATAAACCACCAGGTATTACATTAACAGATAAATATTCTGGTTCTACTGCGTATAATGATGCCGGTGTTTGGAAAACTATAGCAAAATGTAGTACAGAAAGTGACGCATTTAAAGCTTCACAGACAGATAAAGCAGACAATGCAATATTTAGTAAAGCTGTTTTTCCTACCGATTCTTATTTAAAAGGTATAGGGGTACCAACCAACAATAATAATAATAATAATAATAATAATTTATTGGATAATTTACCTCCTGCTAGAATGGTTCCGATTTTTGAAACTGGGATGTCTGATTTGGAGAGGCGAGGAATAAATGAAAATGAAATAAACAATCCTATACATTTAAATAATAATAACAAAGATGGCGGTTCCAAAAGCAAAACCTTAAAGAAGAAACAACAAAATATTAAAATTAGACTAGTATAAAAATGATTTAAATAATAATTCTGTATATTAATTATTATATAAAAATGCCAAAAAATAATAATAATAATAATAATAATAAAAATAAAAATAAAAATAAATCAAAGAATAAATATAAAAATAGTAATAATAGTAATAAAACTATAAATGAAGTAACTGTAACCGATTCTGAATTAGAATTAAGCATAATTGAAACAGGAACAGAAACAAATAATTTACCACTTGTTAGTATTTGTACTCCAACATTCAATCGACGACCATTTATACCATTTATTAAAAAATGTATTGAATTACAAACTTATCCCAAATCCCGCATCGAATGGATTATTATCGACGATGGAACGGACCCAATTGGCGACCTAGTGTCCGACCTAGAATATGTCAAATACTTTTATTATCCAGAAAAAATGTTACTAGGTAAAAAACGCAATCTAATGCACAAGAAATGTTCAGGTGACATTATTGTGTATATGGACGACGATGACTATTACCCAAAAGACCGTGTTTCACACTCAGTAGACACATTGCTACAAAACCCCAGCTTCCTTGTTGCCGGCAGTTCAGAAATGCACATTTATTTTGATTCCAGAAACACTGTCTACCAGTGTGGTCCATATAAAGACTATCATGCTACTGCCGCTACATTTGCTTTTAAAAAAGAGCTATTATTGGAAACCAGTTATAATGAGGACAATGCTTTAGCAGAAGAGCGTCATTTTCTAAAGAATTACACCATTCCATTGAAGCAATTAGATACTCAAAAATCTATAATGGTCTTCTCACATAAGCACAATTCTTTGAATAAAGAGAAATTATTAGAAAATATGGATGCCACTAGAACCAAATTGTCGCGATTCACAGTAAACGATTTTATTGATGACGCTGACTTGAAGCAGTTTTATATGGTGGACATGAATAATTTATTAACTAATTATGAACCGGGCAAACCTGAATATAAACCCAAATTAATGGAGCAAATAAAAAAAATGGAAAATGAGCGCAATAAGCGACTAGAAGACCATAATAAAATGTTAGAGGCGCAGAAACGAATGTTATTGAATCAACGTCCTGAATTTAATACAAATACAAATACAAATACAAATACAAATTATGAGAGGCAAATTGCCAATTATGAGAAGCAAATAGAAGACAAGGTGTGTCTAATTAATGAGCTATTGAAGAAGATTAAAGAACTGAATGCTGAGCTGAATCAATATAAAACGAGAAATGTATAATATTTTTCTTTCAAAATTTTATTTTTAAGAAAGGGTTTAAAGACAGATTGGTATATAAGTATATATTATAGCAACCACAATGCCCTACATTGACCACGATGATGCTAATGCCGATATTAAGAATGACGCCACTAATTTAATGTCTACCGATAAATATTTTTACAAGGTTAGAAGAACAATTGTCGACGACTCAAAGACCAAGTGGAAAAATGATGGACGCACATATTACAAGGTTATAACAATTGGTATTTATGGAAGTGGACAACTTGGCAGCAGAATCCGTAACGCGGTCAGTGGGTCCAAATACAATATTTTGGTTGGTTCTAAGGAGCAGGAGAAGTTATATGCTGTCGCATTGTGTAGTGGCGAAAATGGAATCAAGTCCCCTGTCTTTATGTATTACGACAGCCCTGAGCAATATGAGTCGCATTTGTTATCAAGATTGGATATTGAAAATAAGACTAAATGGCATATGAGAAAACCTAATAACTAATACGATGAATCTATATATTGTTTTAACTTTTTATTTGTAAAAAGTTAAATATTCAAATGCTTATTATACCTTTTAACCTTTGAAATGCCGATTTATATATCATAATTCTGCGAAGCAGAATTATTGAATATAACAAAGGCAATTTATCGGTTATAAAGTAACAGTTGCCTTTTCACATTAAAAGACGCCGTCCCAAAGGGTCGGCATTTGAAATGTAAAAGGTGTAATATATTAGTTATTCATCATTGTCTTCTATATCAGAAATAACAATATCTTCAGTATCTTCCGCATCTTCTTTTGTGTATTTATCTAAATATCTATAAATACGATTTATATCTAATTTTGTTATTTCGTAATTTTCAAACAATTGTAAAATTTCAGTATCGCCAACTGGATACTTGTTTTTAATATCCAAAAAGAAGGCATACATGTCTTTCTTATCCATTCCCAATTGCTGGCATAAATTTTGTATAAAAATAGAATTATTGTATTCAGTTGAATATTTTGTTAGTACCTTTGTAAAACGAACCTCTGCTGGATTGAACTTTTGTTTAATATTACTTGTATTTGTACTGTTATTAATATTATTTGTACTGTTATTAATATTATTTGTATTTGTACTGTTATTAATATTATTTGTATTTGTACTGTTATTAATATTATTGATATTATTGATACTGGTACTATTTGTACTGTTATTAATATTATTTGTATTTGTACTGTTATTAATATTATTTGTATTTGTACTGGTATTGTTACTTGTCGTATTACTATTTGTATTATTTGTATTGTTTTGTAAAAAAGACTCATGATACAGCCGGTTATTGTTAAATGTCTTTATTAAAGAGCTCATCTCATTAAATTGCCAAATCTGTTTCTGAAATGTAATACGGTCAATATAATCAGCAAAGCACATATTTGACAACAATGTTAGATAAAATGGAATCGATTGCTCTTTGGATTGCTTCCCAATAACATCAATAATATTTTCGTGATACAAAAGACCCACAATTGTCCTGTCTGTTTCGTTCATAATTGTTAGATGGTCTTTTAACAAATAGTTATTATTAATTAATTTTTTAGTAATTTGTCTAGTATCATCATTATACGACTTCATTAAAAATATGTTTTTAATTATATTATTATTCAATATATCTTGTTTGTTCTTATAAAGTTCATAAATAGTTGTTAGTTTGCGTAAATCTCCTTGAATGAAACTAACAATATTTGGCTTAATAGAATTGTCAATTGCCGGAATTATATGGTTTATAATATTGTTCATTTGTATTGGCGTCGGCGATTTTAATTCAATTACATTACAGACCTTCATTAGCTCCTTGATTTTTTTATCCATATGGTAGTTCCCTATACAAATAATTGGGTTCAATGTGATGTCTTCTAGTCGCTGTTTTTTGGTCTTCTTTGGTCGTATTATTTTGATTAGCGAATTTATACCACCTTTGTCGCCATTATTCATGCCATCAATTTCGTCCATAATAATCGCAATTCGCTTCACTTTCTTATGAAACATGCTCATCACGTTTTTATCTGACATATTATGCTTTGTAATTGTGTCAATAATGGATTTATTACGAATATCACCGGCATCATATTTGATAATATCGTAGCCCAATTCTTTCAAAATATTAGTGACAAATGTGGTCTTACCAGTGCCCGGGTCGCCATATATATAAATACCTTTTTTGGTTGTTAGATTGTGTTTAGTTTGTTCAAAATTTGTTAGTATATCCTTCATTTTATTAACCTCTTCATCTCGGTCTAATAATGTATTTAGATTAATCAGTTCCATTTAATATATTTTATTAGGTTCTTTTTATGTTGATTTTTACTTAATCCAAGTTTTTCTAATATTTCTTCTAATATTTTTTTACAATTCTTTGCATCATGGTCTACACAATAACTATTCAGAAATACCAAATAATTCTTATATACACAATCTTTGTTTAAATAATTTCTTAAATTTTGCCATCTAGAAAGGTTATCAACTAACAAATGTCTAAATACATAATCACAATCTTTGCGAATTATTGCCCGAATATATTCTTCAATGTTTTTTTTTTGTTTTAATAGTAACTGAATAATTAATTTATGATTTGCTTCATACATCGTCTTGTTCCAGAATACTTTTACAATTGCTGGAACATAGCCTTCAATAATGGAAACTATTTCATTTGGTAATTTATTTATATTGTTTAGTAAATCTTTTGCTCTATTAGAAAACATATTGTAGTTTTATATTTGGTATCTTAAATTATATTATATATATTTTTTATAATATAATTTGTATTATTTAAGAACTTGATGTTGTATCTGTTGTATCTGTTGTATTTGATGTGTCGCAAGGATTGTCAACTCCATATGTAATTCCATCCCATGTTACACCACAACGCGTCGCCCACGTGTATTTAGAACAATTGGTACTATCGGCATTAAATGGCGATACATCAAAATTCATTGTGTTTTTTTGTCCAGTGCTTGGCAAGTTACATTTGCCTAAACGTTTGGAATTATAACAAGCCTCGCCATTACCTTTCAAATCTACCCAATAATCCGGGCAATCCCCTACAACAGGTGGCCAAACCATTTTAGAACTAGATTTAGACAAAGACATACCAATAATAACTAACAAAATAATCAATCCTATTATTGCCAATCCTAGTATTATTTTTTGAAAAGATGTTTCCATTATATAATTAATTAGATATTTTTTTATATATAATATTATATATTATGAATAGTCAAAACGGAAATACAAATACAAATACAAATACAAATACAAATACAAATACAAATATGAATATGAATATGAATATGAATATGAATAATGGCATAAAGACTGGTAAGGTAAATGGTCGTGTTGATATTTTAAATCCCCCCGATATTGCTCAACTATTTTCAATGTATGACAAAATACCTGCTAACCAGTGTACTACATTTAGGAATGCCACTATTGGACAATGGGATGAAACCCCATTATCAATTTCTTATTTTTCTAAAGAGAATATTCAAATCCTTCAGAATGGAATACGCGCTGGTGTTTACAATATGTCAAATGGTCAATATGTAATTGGTCCACAAGATTGCGATAATTTAAAGATTATTATGCGAGCTATTTTCCTACAATATTCCGCCAATTTACCGCAAAATATTGCCGGGCAAATCCAGCAATTAAATCAGATGGTTTTTGACCATTCGATACCTAAGGTTTATGGTGAGGCGCAAGGGTATATAAAGTATTTACATGATGCTAGCACATTGGTAGTGCCTTTAGCAGCACCTGTTTGTGATAAGCAATTTGATAAGCGCAATTATAAGATGCCCAAGTGGTTTTAAAGCACCGTAGGTGCGACTGTTTTAAAGCACCGTAGGAGCGACTGTTTTAAAGTGACTGTTTTAAAGCACCGTAGGTGCGACTGTTTTAAAGCGACTGTTTTAAAGCGACTGTTTTAAAGTGACTGTTTTAAAGCAACTTATTTAATAAAAACAAATTACATAAATTACTATTTAAAACTATCTTATCTTAAATATTAATAATAAAATGCTTCTAAAAACTAGACACATACTAACAAATTATATTGTAAAACGACCTTATCTGATATCAAATACAAATACAAATGTTAAATGCCAATGTTTTATAGATTACGACAAATATGTCCAATATACATATGCTAAAGACAAGCAAATCAATGATATTCACGTTGAACAAAAACAGAAACAAGAATTAAAACAAATACAAAATAATTTATCCGAGTTGAATCAAAATGTATCAGACCAGACATACTGGATATTCCATAGCGTGGCATTATCATATGTAGGGCTATTTGCTTACATTTTTAAAATGTAAAAAAGTAAAAAAAAATAAAAATAAATATAAACCAATTGCCAATTTATATTTATTTACTAATTATCTTTTTACTATTTTATCTAGTTTATTTTTACACCTTTTTACATTCTAAACGCCGACCCAGAGGGTCGGCATCTTTGAATGTAATTAGGCAACTGTTACTTTGTAACCGATAAATTGCCTTTGTTACATTCAATAATTCTGCGAAGCAGAATTATGATATATAAATCGGCATTTGAAAGGTTAAAAGGTGTAAGCCTCTTGTAACTGTATCTTCTTCTTAATAGTACTATTACCAGCCTTTACAACAATCTTAGACTTTTTACCACCTTTAACAAGTCCATTTATCGCAATATCGCGCTCCATTCTGTAACTCGTATATTCTTGTTCTAATGCCAGCAATTCTCTTAACCACATCTGTTCACAACTAGTCGCCTTGATTATTGCCAATTCTTGCGTCTTGCTCTTATGCTCATTCATCAGTTTCTCAACATTTTCCTCTGATACTGCGTCCATCGGCATGCGAACCAAATACTTGTATTCTTCATCTACGACATTTGAATCGCCGGTAGCAATCATTTGATATCCTTTTTCCTGTAGCATCTTGATAATTTCGTCCTTCTTTTTCTTACGCAAATCAATACTACCATTTAGAACCTCCTGAATATATTTGACTTTATTAGACAGAACAACTAGCTCCTTTTCCAAGACATCAATTAAATACGCCTTTCTAGTGCCATAATATACTAGTCTTACATCATAGAAGTCATCAATAATTTCATTTACATTACTGTATTTTGTCAACTTGTCATCAGAATTAAACAAGTTCATATTAGTTATGCTACTAGTATTATACAGCTTTAGTACTTTTTCTAATCCATTACAATCATAATCGCCCTTTATTGATTCTAGCTCGCCTAATTTGCCTTTGTTAAACGTGATAATAAAATCCACATTGGTATCTTTACTATTGTCATCGTATTCTTTTACATAGGGAGTTGACTTCTTTTGTTTCTCTTTATCTTTATCTTTATCTTTATCTTTATCCTTACCCTTATCCACTTGTTCTTCCTCTAGCTCCTCAAGAAGCTCTTTGAAATCCTCTGTCCAGAAGCCAATTGGCAACTCTGTTACACGAATTTTATCCGGACCTAGTTTCTCATATGTGCCCTTAAACAAATATTTAGTATCACCAACTTTTGATATTGTGCCCTTGAATCCCTCATAATAAGGCATAAACTCTTTTTCAAGACTAGTCGAGCTAAGTTTGCTCTTTAGATATTCAATAATATCCTTGGGATTGTAGCACATTATTTCAGTACTAAAACCAGTTCCAATACCCTTTGAACCATTGACTAGAACCATCGGAATAATTGGCACATAGAATTGCGGTTCAACTGGCGTGCCATCATCTGATAAATATTTTAAAACATTATCATCTTGTTCTATAAATATACAACGCGTTATTTTCTCTAATCGTGTAAATATATATCTGGGAGATGATGCGTCTTTTCCGCCTTTAATTCTCGACCCGAACTGACCTGCCGGAACGAGCAAATTAACATTATTGGAACCGACAAAATTCTGAGCCATACCTACAATTGCTTGATTCAAAGACTCTTCGCCATGATGATAACACGAATGCTCTGAAACATAACCGGAAAACTGCGCCACTTTGATTTCACTTGACAACCGCTTTTTGAACGACGAATACAAGATTTTACGCAATGATATTTTGAGCCCATCCATCAAATTAGGAATACTACGGTCGCAGTCATATTTGGAGAAATGAATTAGCTCCTTATTAATGAACTCTTCATATGTAATCATTTGCTTACTGGTATCTACATAACTCTCTCTGTTATAGACATTTTCCAGCCAATCTTTTCTATCATCTGCGCGTTTCTTATTGAAAACCATATCAATCGCATCATCACTGCTTGGTGTGTGTTGAAATCCAACAAAACGCTTCTCTTCAAAATATTCAACAAACTCATTTTTGGTCGATGTGCCTAAACCCTTGTAATACTTAATATTCCAACCTTTTGTGTCAGTTGCGCCATTGTTCTTCCATGAATTATATTCACCCTCATTATAGAATTTCATTTCTTGTTGACCTTTTTTCGCCTTCAAAATCGGCGTGTTCATGAAGCCAATAAATCCAGGAATATGTGCCAAGCTTGACCATTCGTTCTGGAACAAATTAATACACAAGCCTTTAATATGCGACCCATCCAAATCCTGGTCAGTCATGAATACGATTTTACTGTATCTCAGCGATTTATTTACGTCTGCGAGTGTAGCATATTCTTTACCGGATTCTAAACCTAAAATCTTCTTAATCTCAGTGATTTCCTTGTTTTCAGAGACCCTCTTTTGTAATTCGCCTCTGACATTCATGACTTTGCCCTTCAATGGATACACACCAAATACATTTCTATCTTCTGATGACAATCCTGAAATAACTCCTGTCTTGGCTGAATCTCCCTCACAAAAGATTAAGACGCAATCATTTGATTTCTCGGTGCCTGCCCAATTCGCATCGGTTAGCTTAGGAATGCCTCTGATTGATTTGGATTTAATACCATCCGTCTTTTTCGCAGCCTTATTTTCCTTGACTTCAGTCAATTGTAACGCAGCATCCATCACACCCATTTTGGCAACCTTTTCAATGAATTTATCACTGACGTCACACTTTGAGCCAAATTTAGAAGATGGAGTATTCATAAAATCCTTGGTCTGACTATCAAATGCCGGATTCTCAATATCGCATCTAATAAACAGAATTAGCTGCTCCTTAATCGAGTTTTGATTGACCTTGACCTTTTTCTTCTGCTCAATATAGTCGCATAGCTTTCTAGTTATCTGACCTAAAATGTATTCAACATGTTTGCCACCCTTTGCTGTATGAATTCCATTTACAAACGATACTTGGATAAATTCATTGTTTGGAGTCAATGCCACAGCATATTCCCATCTGCCTCCGGGACCACTGTCTTCATATGCTCTGGGTGCCGCAGTTTTGTCACCGATATACAAGTCAATATATTGCTGGAAATTCTTCACTGGAATAAGCTGTGAATTATATTTGACTTTTAAAGACTTGTCAGTGATGGCGGAAATATCATATACACGCTTTTTCAGAAGCGCAATTAGGTCAGGAGTAAGTCCATTGATACCAAGACGTTTATAATCAGGCTTAAATGTAATCTTTGTATATGGTTTATTCTTACATTTAGTAATTATTGGTGGGCAAATCTCGTCTAAATTGTTCTTGAACTCTTGAACATATTTTAGTCCACGCACATGGTCAACCGTTTCTACTTGTCCATACGTAGACCAAATAAGAACCAACTTGAAACCAAATCCGTTCTTACCACCTACGATTTTCTTTTCATCCTTATTGTAATTTGTTGATGTTCTTAGGTGACCAAATATGAGCTCGGGAATCCATACTTTGTATTCTGGATGCTGCGCAACATCAATGCCATTGCCGTCATTTACCATTACAATAGTGCCGTCTTCTTGGATAGATATATCAATGTAGGAAACAGGAATACAATTAGGCTGTCCGGCTTCAATCGCGGTTGTCATACGAATTACATGGTCGCGACAATTCACAATACCCTCATCAAATAACTTGAACAGACCTGGAATATAACTCATATTCTTTTCAACAATTTTACAATCTTTTCCAGTTCCTTCTCCACTTTCAGTTCCATTTACACTTACACCTTCAGAAAGAATCCACAAGTCCGCATCTACCTTCTCAACAGAACCAATATAAGTGTCCGGGTTATCTAATATATGTTGCTTATCGGTTTTTTGCTGATATTTATTAGCTAGACCTTGGTCTTCTTTATTATCATTATTATTCATTTTGTTACTAGTGTTACTTTTATTACTTGTAGTTTTACTCATTTTTATTTCTATTGTACATTCTAATTTTATGTTTATATATTTTTCAATTTTATTGTTTTATTGTTTTGTTATTTTGTTATTTTAACAATGTTTAAAATAAAATTATAAAATAGAATAAAGAACAATGTCCGGATTACATTTTACTCCAGGAAGAAAAGGAAGGTTAAGCAAATTATTACGTAATTTATATTATTGTCAAACTAAACAACAAGAACCACCGTTTAAGGGTAAAGGGTTTACATATACAATCCAAGACGGTTTATTTGTTATTACATTTAAGACTAGCGGAATCATTGAATTTAATGGATTTGTTGGCATAGATTATTTAGTAATAAAAGATATTCCTCCATATAATAATTCCACCGGAACATTTTTTTCAGAAAAACATCAACCAATAATTATTGATATACAATCCAATATGGATATAAATATTAATACAGGAAAATTTAATTTATTATTTAATGGATATAAATCAGTAACATTTTATGTAAGATTATTTGACAATACTATCCCGGAATGTAATCTATATAATGATTGTGCTTGTATTCAGGAAAAGGTGAACCAAATAAAGACCGGATATAATGACCCGACGCAACCATTAAGTTTAAGAGTAGCGCAATTGGCTACCCAACGTTTAGGTGGTCGGACAACTTTTGGAAATGTTGGAATAGGTTTAGGAATAGGCGCAAATGCTAGACTAACTACTGAAGGGCAACCGGGTGGCAGCCCCCGACCATTAAGGAACAAATTTTGATAACAAAAATGATAAAAAATGATAAAAAACAAATGCGTTTCTAAATTTATGACAAAATTAATGACAAAATTAATGACAAAATTAATGACAAAATTAATGACAAAATTAATAATAATTTTAGAATTAGAATTATTATTTTTTCTTATTATATTTTATAATGACGTTTAAAACAATCATTGGTTCGCGCGCGGAAGTGTGGCATGGCACTGCTAAACATACATCAGGTGGTCTTACAAAGACTCATTTAATGAAGAACAAGTCTGGACGCATTGTTTCCAGAAAGAAGCACTTTTCTGCCAAGAGAGACAACCGATTAGTTAAGGCTGGTTACAAGACCAAGAAGGGGCACTTTGGCTTTGTTAAGACTGGTTCTAAAAGTCGAAGACACGGTAAAGGTAAGAAGATGAGAGGTGGTATGCCTCATGATATTTCAAACGCTAGTTCTGCTGATCATAGTGGCAATGGCAATAACATTGCTGGAGCTGGTATTACTAACTTTGGCGACAGTTCAACAAGCGTCCATACACGTGCTGGCATGGCCGGTGGCAAGAAACGTAAGATGGTTGGTGGAACAACTAAACCATTTGCCGATGTTTCAATGAGTTCTCCTTTGAACCGTGCTTTAAATGCCTAAGCAAATTAGTTTGTAATCCATGACGAACTAACAAATTTCTCATATTTAATATGTTCATTTAATATTTGACAGACACTTTTTTCAAAATATTGCTTGCTAACAATAGGCATAATTCGCTTATCTTTATCTACTAATTGGTTTGCTTGACAAAACGATTTATAACCTTTATACAATTCATCAAATGATATTAAGTCATTCTTCTTCTTGATATTATTTACATTAGGACTTCCTTTATATATTTCCAAAAATTTCATTATGTCGTCATGTTTAGACCATAAATTACATGAAATATTTGTAATATATTTGTTGTCAATGACCTCCACTTGTGGTGAAAAATAATGATGTATCATCTTTATAATATCCTTGTCTGAAATGGAGACCTGTTTGTAGTCAGAAATTTTATATAAAGAGGCAATTTCGTCTATTTCATATTCGTCATCATTGACACTTTGTATTTCGCTTATGTTATCGCTTAAGGTCAGTATTGTAATATGTGCGTTCCAAAATGCTAAAAAGCTACTAACTGACGGTAAATATTTGCTAGTAACATTTATAAAAATTGGTTCTTTCTCCTTATTCATATTATCTTCTTCCAAAGAAGTTTCTATAAATGCCAGTCTTGTCTTGAGAATCTCCTTCAAGTTGTTAGTATATATCATATTTGGCACATTAATACTGGACAAATATTGCTTCCATATGTAATGCATATTCTTCCAAGACAATGTATTATAATTGTTATTGTAAATATTGGGTTCAGAACCTTGTTTTATACTGATACACTGCTTTATAAAACTGTCTACTATTTTATCCGTTGTATGTTGACTGAAAAACAGCGTATATTGTTTTACATATTCATCCGCTTTTGTTAAAAGATAATTGTCCGAATTTGTATATCTTTCGGAATAATGTGCCGCAATACAAAGCAAATCAACGCCTATTTTGTTTAGAACATCTTTTATTATGTCGTGTGATAATGCGTTTTCATTAGTTTTAATTAGCCTGTAGTTTGCTATATCATGACTGTCGTGATATTTTGAAATAAAATTATTCATTATTGAATTACCTGTTGTAACATACGCAATCGAATCAATGAGTAGAACAAGTTTCTTGATATTGGCATTAATAAAATATATTGGTTGACTTGTCTGACTTGTCTGATTTGTCTGATTTGTCTGATTTGTATTCTTCTTCAAAATACAGTCACCAATAACAGTGAGGAAATATTTAGCTTCTGTTCTGGATTCGAAGATGGTCTGTAAGAATCCTAGAACATTCTGAATTGTATATGTTTCCGGCACTGATTTGAATAATGAACGCTCCTTGATTTGCTTAATAATGGTCTGCTTAGTTTTGTGTTTCCATGCCATCAATTTGCCTTCATCAGTGATTGTAGACAGCAAATGGTGATGAATATCGTCGTCCTTTATGATACTATATGTCTTGCCGTCATATACATAATAGATATTGTTATACGGCATATAAAAATACTGGTGTTTGCTCAAATAGACCTTGAAAAAGTTATCTTGTTCCATTGTTAGTTCATTCATTCTGGAGACACGCTCTTCGTATTTTTTATGTTCGGAATCTAACAAATTGGGCAAATTAGTCATAAATGTTTGTAGCCGGTTTATCATATATGGACAATCCTTGTATTTATTATATAGGTCAGTTAGGTCTACAATTGTATTGATTGGTTGTTGTGTTTGTTCTAGATTATTCATATTGTCGGTTATTACTAGTGCTTCTTGTTCTTGTGCCATTTTAATGTATTATAATTATTATATTGGTAATATGTGTTTAAATTGTTTTATTATAGTATATAATATGACTCAAACTAACAAAAATAGACAACAATCAAAATCAAAATCAAGACCTATAACACTCCGATATTTGCCTAAACGTTTATCTAGGAAAGACAAAAAGACACAATTAAAAATGATTCAGAAATCTAGACGGATGTATAAGAAGGGCGTATATTATACAAGAAAGCCAGTTAAGTCATTTTCAACAAAGACGTCTAAACATATTTTAGCCGCCAGAAAAATGTATAATATAGAAACTATTAATGCGAATGAGGGACTGGCTACTAAATCGGGTTGTTCCTTAGATGCTCTAAAAAAAATTGTAAAAAAAGGTGAAGGCGCATATTTTTCATCGGGTTCTAGACCAAATCAAACGGCACAATCGTGGGGTAACGCTCGTTTAGCAAGTGCTTTAACAGCAGGAAAAGCCGGAGCAGTTGATTACAATATTTTACACGATGGGTGCAAACGGGGGTCCAAAGGCTACAAAATGGCTGAAATAGCTAAAAATAGATACGGACATGGACAACACAAAGTACCAAAAGCTTCTATTTGATAATTTTTGTAAAAACAATTAAAATTACAAAATATATTAATTATAACGCATAACTATTTAAAGATTTGCGTTTAAATTTACGTATATTATAGAAATAATGGCTACTTTTACCAAAAATATTAATACACATACAAATGACGGAAATGTGTTGACTATTAAAACCGTCCAAATTGCGCCATTTAGGACTTTAATGACGGCTCTAAAAGACATTCTTTTGGAGACCAATATTTCATTCCAGCCCGATGGAATTCGAATTATTAACATGGACAAGTCACATACAATTTTAGCACATTTGTATTTAGCAGCGCAAAATTTTGAGTTCTATGAGTGTAAAAAGGAGAAGATTATTATTGGTGTCAATATGTTTCACCTTTTTAAACTGATTAATTCCATCGACAATGATGATACGCTGACTATTTATATTGAAAATGCTGACTATTATGACGGCATTGTGTCGCACTTGGCGCTAAAATTTGAGAATGGTGATATTAAGCAATGTAAGACGCAAAAGTTGAAGCTGATTGAGCCTGAGCCTGAGGAGCTTGAGTATCCTGATGTGAAGTTCTCGTCGATTATTAATTTGCCTTCAGCTGACTTCCAGAAGATTATTCGTGATTTATCATGTATTTCTGATAAGCTGGAAATTAAGTCGGTTGGCAATGAGCTCATCTTTAAATGCCAGGGACAATTTGCGTCGGCTGAAATTCACCGGGCTGAGTCGGATGGGTCAATGGGTTTCATTTTGAAGCAAGATTCGTCTAAAATTATTCAGGGCGAGTTTTCTTTGAAGAACCTTGGCTACTTTATTAAGTGTACCAATTTGTGCTCCCAGATTGAGCTCTATTTAGAAAACGATTTGCCGCTGGTTGTGAAGTATGATGTGGCCAGTTTGGGGTCAATTCGGTTATGCTTGTCGTCTCTGCCTTCGGTTTAATACCATCAGTGTAAGTCTTCGGATTATTGCCTTCGTTGTTAAACCTTCAGTGTAATATACCTTTTACACCGATGAACATTTAAAATGGCACACTCATCGTAGATGAGTTTTTCCTTTAATTGATTTATCAGTAACAGTTGCCATTACATATATTATGGAACGCTTTAGGGCGTTCCATTTTAAATATTCAATGGTGTAAAAAATGTAAATATATTATTGAAGTAATATATTTATATTCTAGTTATATTCTAGTTATAAAAGATGTCATATTCAAGAAGTTATAATGATTATTTAGGGGCGCAACGATGTTGTAATAATAATTCAGCTGGGGCACAGGGGTCGCAAGGTGTAGCAGGCGCAGGTGGTCCAATTGGACCAAAAGGTGTCACTGGACCATCGGGAGGAGCACAAGGTGCTACAGGTTCCCAAGGGACAACAGGAGCAACAGGAGCTACGGGTTTACAAGGAGTAACAGGTGCCACTGGACCATCAGGAGGAGCACAAGGTGCTACAGGTTCCCAAGGTCTCCAAGGAGTGACAGGTTCCCAAGGGACAACAGGTTCCCAAGGTGCTACAGGTTCCCAAGGGACAACAGGTTCCCAAGGAGCTCAAGGTGCTACAGGTTCCCAAGGGACAACAGGTTCCCAAGGAGCTCAAGGTGCTACAGGAGTAACAGGTTCCCAAGGAGCTCAAGGTGCTACAGGAGTAACAGGTTCCCAAGGAGCTCAAGGTGCTACAGGTTCCCAAGGTCTCCAAGGAGTAACAGGTTCCCAAGGTCTCCAAGGAGTAACAGGAGTAACAGGTTCCCAAGGTCTCCAAGGAGCAACAGGTTCCCAAGGAGCTCAAGGTGCTACAGGTTCCCAAGGTCTCCAAGGAGTAACAGGTTCCCAAGGTGCTACAGGAGTAACAGGTTCCCAAGGAGCTCAAGGTGCTACAGGAGTAACAGGTTCCCAAGGAGCTCAAGGTGCTACAGGTTCCCAAGGGACAACAGGTCATACAGGAGTAACAGGTTCCCAAGGGACAACAGGTCATACAGGAGTAACAGGTTCCCAAGGTCTCCAAGGAGTAACAGGTCATACAGGAGTAACAGGTTCCCAAGGTCTCCAAGGAGTAACAGGTCATACAGGAGTAACAGGTTCCCAAGGGACAACAGGTCATACAGGAGCAACAGGTTCCCAAGGGACAACAGGTCATACAGGAGCAACAGGTTCCCAAGGGACAACAGGTTCCCAAGGTCTCCAAGGAGTAACAGGTTCCCAAGGGACAACAGGTTCCCAAGGGACAACAGGAGCTACGGGTTCTACAGGTCATACAGGAGCTACGGGTTCTACAGGAGCAACGGGTTCTACAGGCGCACAAGGTGCCACCGGTGGTAGTCCATGGATTTCAATGAATGGACTTGGTGGAAGTACTGGTGGATATACTGGCATTGGAGTTACTGGTCAAGACGTCCTCATATATGGCAATTTATTAGTGACCGGTGGAATAGACCCCACTTATTTAGCATTAACTCCGCAAGCTTCAGGTCCAGCAGGTTTTATTAATCCTTTATGGGTAGATAGTGTAAATCAAAATGCGTTGAGGTCAGAAAAAATATTAATTAGTAACGGACCCGCTGGGACGGGTAATTTAACCATTAATAATTCTCTCGGAACTGGAACATCTGCTTCCTTATTAACCCTTAACCAGACCACCACTACTGGTATTTTATACACCGAAAAATACAATCAGAGAACCGCAACAAGTGGAATTGCTATTCAAGAGAGTTATTTCGCAAAAAATGGAGCAACAAAGACCGAGTTCTCAAGGGTCAGAATAGATACACCCACCGCCTCCGACGGACAATACACTATAGTGGTTCAGCAATCGGGGACGATGGTTAATCATCTGACCGCTAATGGTCAGACTGCTACTCTTGATATTACCGCAACTAATGGTCTTAATATGAGCACCCACGCCATCGCTGGGGTGACTACGATTACCGATTATCAAGGACTTCCCTTTTTACCGCAAGGTAGTATTACAGCAAATAGTAATGTATCTACTCCGATTACTGCTTACACTGGCGACCATCAAATATTATTACGGGCAACAGACCCAGTCCCCATTGTTGATACATTCGCAGTCCAACCTCAATTTATATCAAGTTGTTCTATAATTTGTTCTCATATTGCCGTTGGAGTAGGACAATGGTTAGGAACGAGTTGCGGTGAGGTGTGGATGTTTGATACGGGAACTAACAACTGGTTTTTGATTACTCTAATGAACGGGAGTGTAAATGCTCTTTTTTGGGATAACTCCAGTGGAAATCTCTACATTGGAGGGGCATTTACTAATTGTAGTATCCCTGCTCCCGCTGGTTCTTCATTAAATTATATATGTTATATACCTTCACCTACTATCACACAGGTTACACCCACTGGGGTATTCTTTAACGGTTCAATTGATGCTGGTTTCAATAATACCGTTAATGCGATTACAAGCGACGGTGGTAATAACATATATTTTGGAGGCGATTTTATACAAGACTACGGTGGGGGGACACAGTGCCTATATTTTGCTATCTATTATCAAATTGGGAATAATCTTTATCCGTTTAACGCATCTAATGGAAACGGGTTTGATGGTGCTGTTAATAATTTAGACTTTTTGGGCGGGACTGTATGTGCTACGGGGGCATTTTATAATATACAAGTCGGTGTAACATATTATAGTCCGTATTGTATCACTTTTCAAATATCAGGGTATAATGTAGGGACAATTTTTCAGTTTGACGGCGGATTGGGAAATCTTTCAAGTCCAATACCTGGATACGATTTGATTAGAAATGACGGTGTTAATTTCCTTGTTGGGGCAGGTAGTAATATATATGGTGGGTCAATGTATTATTTTTTCCGCCTTACTTCAACTTGTAGTCCTACTGCTTACGGCACACCCCTTCCAACGGCATTAACTAATTTTTATTGGAAAGCAGGAGTAATATATTCGGTAGATGCTGTTGCGTATTACAATGACGGTGTTTTGATTTCAACGATACCTTGGTCTTCATATATTTTTTTCTTTGATAATGCGTCGCTTGTATATTTTAATTATCAAGGCGTCGGAACGCAGTGGGCATTTAATGGTAGCGTAGCAAATACATTTGCTCTCCAAGGTGGGCGAACTATTAAATATGTTGGGAATACATATTCTGGTGGTGTTCTCTGTCCTGTTCCTGCTGATGGGTATAACCTTCTTCTGAACTGGAATGGGACAAATTACATCGTTGTTGGGACACCGCAAAGCACGGGTGCTTGGTCTTATTTTTAAATATCCGGTATATAATTGCTTTTTTATTTATTTCATTATTTATTTCATTATTTATTTCATTTCAAATAAATAATATAAATATTATATAATAATAAATGGCATTTACACGATTTCATGATGACCCCGCAAGAATAGCTAAACAATTACAACAACAGACCGACCAGGGACGCTGGGCAATTGATGTGCCAGGTAATGGCGACAAGCCATGTTTTCAACTGGACCCGCAAATTATCCCGCAAAAATGGGGTGGCAATTTGTGGACCAAATCAATTGACATTCAAAACTCTCTTTTAGGAATAGATAGACCTTTGACTAGGGATTGTTTGAAATCCAAATACGAACAAAAGGTTAAAGGCGCCAGTCCAATTGTATATCCGGTTTGTGATGGTTTAACAACTGACCAATCTAGAGTAACTGCTCCTGCTTGGATGTATCGCGATTTACCCCAAGTTCACGCATATATTTTACCTGAAAATCCGCAAGCTCATACTGAAATGAAATTTAGAAATAATGTTAGTACGCGCAATTTTGAAAAGGATAATTTTAGCAGAGACAGTGTGTGTCCTACTAATATCCAAGATTATACAAAGCCTATAAAAAATCAAAATCAAAATCAAAATCAAAATCAAAATGTTAATACTAATGCTAATAGCAAGGAAGGGTTCTCAAATATAGGTAAAAATACTAACATTGAATATGCTCGCAGCCAATTTGACGCAATTAATGGCACACAAAGAAGACATGTGTAAAAGAAATAAGAAGTAAAAAAGAAAAGTAAAAAGTAAAAAGTAAAAGTATATATTATATACTATATATAATATATAATGGAAATAGCTATACCTTTTATCGCATTAGCAGGAATGTATGTTGCTTCAAATCAAAATAAAAATTCTTTTTCAAATCAAAAACAAAGTCAAAATCAAAATCAAAAGCAAATTAATAATAATAATTCTTCTAAGAAGGAGAATTTTGCCACTATGGGCGCTAATCCAAACTACTTGCCAAATACCAATGTACCGCCAACCAATTACCCTATTTTAAATAACAAGGAGCTTGTTGACAATGTTCAGGAATATGTTAATCCAAATATGGCCAGTGACAAATATTTTAATCAAAATGCCTACGAACAGCGACAGCGTGCTGGGGGTAAAGTTAGCGACACAATTCAGCAAGTTTATTCCCTTTCCGGAAATTATATGGACACTAAGGAATTTAAACATAGCAATATGGTCCCGTTCAATGGCGGTAAACCAAAAGGCCAAATTTATAATAATAACAATGCCGAAACTATTTTAGACAATTACATTGGTTCCGGTTCTCAGATAATTAAGAAGATTGAGCAGGCTCCGCTATTCAAGCCACAAGACAACGTTCAATGGGCTTATGGTGCGCCTAATATGAGCGATTTCATGCAGTCACGAGTCAATCCGGCTTCAAAGAATAATATGGTAAAGCCTTTTGAATCTATTCACGTTGGACCTGGTTTAGGAAAAGGTTTCTCGTCCGAAGGCAGTGGCGGTTTCAACTCTGGAATGGAAGACCGTGATGCTTGGCTCGATAAAACTGTCGACCAATTACGTATCTCAACTAATCCTAAACTTGAATACAGTTTAGACAATTTACAAGGCCCAGCTGGGTCTGTAATAAAGAATGTTGGTATCCAAGGCAAGGTTGAAAAATACAGACCTGATAGTTTTTTTGTTAACTCACAAGACCGTTGGCTCACCACAACTGGCGCTGAAAAAGCCACACGTATGGTTGCGGATGAAATTTTCCACACTTCAAACAGAAATGAGACTACAAAGCAGGTCACTGGAACGCCAAATTCAACAATAAAAACGGCTGGATATGCGCCAACAAATCACGAGGAGACAAAACGCATCCAATTAGAGGGTTACGATGTTCCACATTCAAATGCCGCGGGTCGCGGACCTCACACGGATGGTGATAAGAATAAACAAAGTCACACTAATTATGCGAATAACAGAAGCACTAATACACAACCGACTCCTTATGGCTCTGGATTCTCTGGTGCCATTGGTGCCGTAATTGCGCCTATTATGGATATGTTGAAACCATCAAAGAAGGAGGAATACAGTTGTAATATGCGTGTTTATGGAAATATGGGAGGTGAAGTTCCTGGAAATTATGTTCATACACCTGGTGATATGCCAAGCACAACCGTTAAGGAGACTACTATTTATCAACCAAATGGCTATATTGGTAATCAAATTGATGGCGCTTATCAGGTGACTGACCACCAGAGCATTGCGAATCAGCGTGATACTACAAGTGAGTTTTGTCAAATGAATCCAGTTGGTGACAGGTCAGGTTCCAGGCAATATGACTCAGTTTATAGACAAACCAACAATGAATCAAAGGAGAAGCTAGTAGTTGGACGAATCAATCAAGGCAATGCTAAGAATTTTAACTCGTCTATTAATATGTCAATGTCTAAATTGGATTCAGACCGCGACAATAATCGTTTGTGGGCTCCAAGTGCTGTAACTAAAACAGGACCTTCTACACAGACTTATGGTAGAACCAATGCTCCCCAATACCAGAATGCGTATCAAGATAATAACCGCATTGACCCTGGATTGTTAGATGCTTTTAAGGCTAATCCATATACACATAGTTTGTCAAGTGCTGTGTAAAAAAAGCTTAAAACATGTAACCCAAATAAATCATTTTCGTAATATTAAAATATAAAAACACTATTTTAATATTAAACAACTAACAAAGTAAAATGATAAATATTCATAAGCATATAAAAGACAAACTTGAATATTTTCATAATAATAAAAAAATACCAAATATTATTTTCAATGGTCCATCTGGCAGTGGTAAGAGTTCAATTATGAACGACTTTATTACACTTATATACGATGGCAACAAGGAGAGAATTCGCAATTTTGTCATGTATGTAAATTGTGCCCATGGTAAGGGTATAAAATTTATTCGTGAGGAGCTCAAATTCTTCGCAAAGACTCATATTAATTCCAATGGTGGCGATGTTTTTAAAAGTATTGTCTTATTAAATGGTGACAAACTAACAATGGATGCGCAATCAGCTTTGCGACGATGTATTGAATTGTTCAGTCATAATACACGTTTTTTTATTATTGTGGAAGACAAGTATAAAATGTTGAAGCCAATTTTGTCACGATTTTGTGAGATTTATATACCTGAACCGGAATATAATGGTAAAATTATTAATTTATATAAATACAATTTGGAGCAAACATTCAAGATGGGCGACATAAAGGTGAAACGTGTAGAGTGGTTAAGAGACGAATTGGGTAAAGGTTTTTTAAAGGGAAACAGTATTAGTGAATCATCGCTTCTTAATTTGGTCACAAAGTTGTATGAAAAGTCGTATAGTGCGCTGGATATAATACAAATGTTGGAGGATGGTCAGATACATGTGGCAGACTGTAATAAGCAATATGAGCTTCTTATTGCTTTTAATAAGGTGAGAAAGGAGTTTCGAAATGAGAAGCTGTTGCTACTATTTGTTCTGAATTTTATTTATTTGGACACACAAATAGTGTTGGAAAATATTTCATTTATGTGAGTATTAAAATGTCAATAAAATATTATAAAATATAAAATATATAATAAAATGTATTATATATTTTAAATTAAGATTTTAGTGCGCATTTATCAATTGTTACGGATTTGGTGACATTCTTAACTATTTTTTCTATATTATCATGCTGTTCTTGAATTGTGCCACCAGACATAGAGTTCATTACAATTTTATTGTATTTCACATTTTGTTTTGTTGTTGGGTCTCGACACCCTGGATGTTTTTTCACCCATTCATTAATTTGCTTGATATTTTTAAAAGCAATTAGTTTTATTGCGCTTTTTAGATTTGGTTTATCATCTGTTTCCTTTGTCCAGCAATTATTTTCTTTGATATACACTGTCTCACGTTTCAAATCAGTGCAATGTATAGGTCTTTCATTGGTATCTAAATTATTCAAATTCTTTAATAAAATTTTGGAAACACCGTCAGCATAATCCATGTGCGCAAAATTCTCTAGGTCAGACATTTGTATCGCAATTGTATCAACAAATTCACTCATATTCATTGCTCCTTTACATGTGTCATTTAGAAACAAATTTAAATTAAATGAGTTATTGTTATTATTTGAATTAATTGTATTATTTGTATTGAATGATTTAGCTAGCTCCATCATTTGCTTATGTTGCTCCATCATGAACATCTGGAACTCTTGGTTTTGTTTTAAGACTTCTAGCAAAATTTGTGGGTCGATGTTAGTTATCCCCTTTTTAATACATCCTTTAATATCTTCATTGTCAATTTCTTCTTCTAAATCTTTGAAGACATTTTCTTCTTCAATTATTGTCTTAATACATTTTTTTTTGTGTCTCCAAAGAGTAGTTCTACTGTAATAAACTTGTCCACATTCACAAATATTGTTCGGTTTTACTTGCTCCTTTTGCTCCTTTTGCTCCTTTTGCTCCTTTTGCTCCTTTTGCTCCTTTTGCTCCTTTTGCTCCTTTTGCTCCTTTTGTGTTTCATTTGTTTCATTTAGTTGAATTTGTGATAATTTTTGATGTTTTGCTGTCAATAAATGCCTGTCGAATGAAAATTTTACAAAGCATTTATAGTCACATATTTTACAATAGTAGTTTTTTTCTCCTTTTGTTCCTTTTTCTCCTTTTTCTCCTAAAAGTGTTTCACTTTGTTTCATATATTCAGATTAGAGAAAAATATTTTGAAAACACACAAAAAATTATCGTCACAAAATTGTGAAACCTTAAAAAATAATTGTGACGAGTATGGTCAAAAGTGAAAAAAACAGTGTTTTTCAAAACTATTTTTGGCTTTTCATTTTTGGACATTTATAAATGTCCAAATTTCATTTCCCTTTTTACTTTTGGGAATTTTTCTTCACTTTTCAAAATAAAAAAGGAAAGAAAGGGTAATTAAAAAAAGATAAAATACTCATAATTTTTATAAGGTCTCTAGGTTATTTATTTTAATGTATATTTATCAATTGTGACGGATTTGGTAACATTTTTCACTATTTTTTCTATATTATCTTGCTGTTCCTGAACTGTGCCACCGGACATGGAGTTCATTACAATTTTATTGTATTTCACATTTTGTTTTGTTGTTGGGTCTCGACACCCTGGATGTTCTTTCACCCATTCATTAATTTGCCTTATATTTTTATTTGCTATTTTTTTTATTGCGCTTTTCAGATTTGTTTTATCATCTGTTTCCTTTGTCCAGCAATTATTTTCTTTGATATACACTGTCTCGCGTTTCAAATCAGTACAATGTATGGGTCTTTGATTTGTATCTAAATTATTCAGATTCTTCAGTAAAATTTTAGAAACACCATCAGCATAATCCATGTGCGCAAAATTCTCCAGGTCGCACATTTGTATCGCAATTGTATCAACAAACTCACTCATATTCATTGCTCCTTTACATGTGTCATTTAGAAACAATTGTAGGTTAAATGTGTTTGTATTATTATTCGAATTCACATTATTGGTTGTATTATTATTATTATTGATTGAATTGAATGATTTTGCCAGCTCCATCATTTGCTTATGTTGCTCCATCATGAACATCTGGAACTCTTGGTTTTGTTTCAACACTTCTAGTAACATTTGTGGGTCAATGTTGGTTATTCCCTTTTTGATACAACCCTTAATATCTTCATTATCAAATTCTTCTTCTAAATCTTTGAAGACATTTTTTTCCTCAATTATTAGCTTAATACATTTTTTTTTGTGTGCACAAAGACTAGATAAATGTTTATATTTGTTGCTACATATACAAGAAAAAGTTGTTGGTGATGTAATGATGTTAGGATTATCGTTGGGATTTGTTAGGATTGTATGTTTCAGTGTCAATATATGTCTTCCCCAATCTCCTTTTTTGCTACATTTGAAGTCACATTTAATACATTCAAATTTGGATGATGTAATTGATGTAATTATGTTAGGATTGTCCATATAATTATACTAAGAAAAAAAACATCCTAAAGTTTTCGCAAAATTTAAAAAAAAATATCATCACAAAATTGTTAAAGCTCAAAAACAATTTGTGACGAGTATGGTCAAAAAGTGAAAAAAACAGTGTTTTTCAAAACTATATTTGGGTTTCTAAAATTGGACATTTCTTGGACATTTATAAATGTCCAAATTTCATTTC